>ENA-OUVC01000072-OUVC01000072.1-marine-metagenome-genome-assembly--contig:-NODE-72-length-72837-cov-4.695478_pt1 | contig 72837 bp, 78 predicted proteins | sample MGYA00248622_ERZ508571 | MGnify/ENA primary metagenome ERZ508571 (study PRJEB26236, sample SAMN06267175) | marine metagenome | isolation source: Columbia River Estuary | place: USA:Columbia River Estuary... | reverse complement strand
TGTGGGGAGATTGATCCCGGGTGTATTAAATGACGAAACCTCTGCGTTGACCGATTCGTTTCAAGATAATTTATTGGCACCCCCAGTGTTCTCTAGGCCAGCAGATTTCCGTGGATTAGCTGTTCCAGAAGTATTATTACAAGGTGACCCAAAAAAGGTGGATCAATGGAGAACAGAACAGGCGATGATAAGAACCAAACAAAGACGCCCAGACCTATTAGATAAGGACTAAGGCATTCGTTTACCATTTGTAACAAATTGCCCCTATTTTTCGGTTAATATTTGCATCTTTGCTCGTCCAAAAAAATTAGATGAAACGACCTATCCCATTTTGCCCCATCCTGCTATTTTTGCTATTTGTTCAATCTGCAATAGGTCAAACTACGGCTCCAAATCAGAAAGAATTTCAGCTTACAATCAAGCCTGCAAAAATGACCATCAAATTAGATGGGGTCATGGATGAGGCTGCTTGGAATACGGTTACTGCAGTCACTGATTTTAAAAAGAAATTTCCTAATGACATAGGCGATCCCAAAAAACAAACAGAAGTCAAATTTTTATACGACGACAAGTTTTTATACTTCGGTTTCAAAGTGTACGATAGTGGGACTGCAATTACAAGAAGTTTAAAAAGAGATGTAGGACATGACGGGATGGATGGTGTAGGCATTATCTTGGATCCTACCAATCAACAAACCAATGGCTTTTATTTTGTATTGAGTACATTGAATGTGCAATCAGAAGATCAATTATCAGGATCGAGTAGTGACGGGATTAATTATAGCTGGGATAGTAAATGGTTTTCAATGACCAAAGAATATGGAAATTACTGGATTGCAGAAATCGCCATTCCATTTAAATCTATTCGTTATGATGCTGAAAATAAAAATTGGGGGGTGAATTTTGTACGTATAGATGCCAAAAATTTTGAATACAGTACTTGGACCAGAGTTGCGACTAATTTTAAATCCTACGATCTTGGATTAACAGGATTAATGCAGTGGGAGGAAAAGCCTCCTGTTAGCTCAAACAATGTGATCCTATTGCCTTATCTAACTGGGGGTGCATCTGATGATAAACAATCAGGCCAAACAAATACCACTGGCAATGCAGGATTTGATGCAAAAATTGCCTTGAATTCTTCTTTGAACCTTGACTTAACTGTGAATCCCGACTTCTCACAAGTAGAAGTAGATAACCAAGTGACCAACTTAACTAGATATAATATTTTCTTACCTGAACGAAGGGCCTTCTTTTTAGAAAACTCAGATTTATTTGCTGGATTTGGTATTCCTCCTATTAGACCATTCTATTCAAGAACCATTGGTTTAGATAAAAAAGGAAATAAAATTCCTATTCTATTTGGTGCAAGACTTTCTGGTAATTTATCTCCTGATGTAAGGATTGGTGCAATGAATATGCAAACAGGTAGGCAAGGAGATTATGCACCTGAAAATTTTTCGGCATTTACATTGCAAAAAAGAGTTTTAAAAAGATCCATGATCAAAGGCTATTTTTTGAATAGAGAAAATTTTATTTCGGTTGAAGAAGAAAAATTAAATCCATTAAGCAAATATGGAAGGAACGCGGGTGTTAGCTTTGACTATTCCAATGCAGAAGGTACAATAGGATATTGGGCGAATTATAATATAGCCATCAAACCAACTATCAAAGACCTCAATAACTACTATGAAGTTGGTGCAAGTTATAATACATTTTCAAATTGCAATCCATTTCAAAATATGAATCAGTTTTTAATCTACTTCCACCAATAATTGCACAGTGAAAAATAACATCAAATTGTGGAAGAGTGTCTATCTTATCTAAATCTGTAATATCAAAAACATGATGATTAGACGCTCTTAGAAGATTTTTAAAATTAATCCCAGGAGGATTTAAATAATTTACATGCACATCGCAATAAGGAATATCGAGCAGTCTTTTGCAAAGATTGTACCCAACGACTCCAGATGCGCCAGTTACCAATATTTTTTTACTTTCAAAATATTTTAAATTATTCTTTTTTTTATATATATTATAATATATTATTATATTACTTTTTATTCATTTTTTAATTATTTAAAAGCTCAACTTCGGCATTTGGGTTAAATAAATAAATCCGACCTGAATTTATTTCTACACATTCATATCTTTTTACTCTTAGGGCTATTTTTTTAAAAATCTTTCCATTTGAAATTCTAAAAACGCTATCATAAGGAATTTCAAAGATATAGTTTTTATCGTTTTGCGCATCATATTGTTTTAATGCTAGTGATAATGTTGCATCTGTATCGCTGCTTGCTGAAGGGTTTTTAAAATGTCTTGCTAATAATGGTAATAAATTTGCTGGAAAAATCTCAGGCCTAATGTAGGGTACCATTAATATTTGAAAACTGTATTTCCATTGATCACCGTGAGGTTTTATGTTTCTACCAAATTTCTCAAATGCTACTAGATGGGAAATTTCGTGAATTAAAGTAATTAGAAACTTGTACTTATTCAAATTTGCATTTACAGTAATTTCATGTTTACCATTGGCACCTTTTCTATAATCCCCGTGTCTTGTAACTCTTTCGTTTACAATTTTAAGATGAACTTGATTGGCAACGATTAATTCAAATACTGGTTTTACAGCATGTTCTGGGATATATTTTGATAATGTTTCGTTCAAGAATTTATTTTTTATGGATTTGATGTAGTTACTTGTAATACTTTTCCGTTGTAATATTTATTTCCTGTTAAGGTAAAATCAAAAATGTAATTGGCCATTTCTAATGCTGATAAATTTGCTTGATAACCCGGAAATGCTTCGGCTAACATTTCTGTTTGAACTGCTCCTAATGCCAATACATTGAATGCAATTTCTCTCTCTTTATATTCTTCAGCTAGTAATTCTGAAAGCGTAATTACCGCACCTTTACTAGAACTGTAAGCAGATAATCCAGCAAACTTCATGCTTCCTTGAATTCCTCCCATGCTGCTAATAGTAACTACATGACTTCCTTTTATAAGATATGGTAAGCAAATTTTAGTTAAATTGGCAACTCCAAAAACATTTACTTTGTAGATATTTTCAAATTCTTCTGAAGTTGTTTCTCCGAAGGGTTTTAATAGTAAAGCACCTGCATTGTGAACAATAGCATCCGCTTTTTTCATTGATGAAGATAAAAATTGTTCCACTTTAGTTAAATCTTCTTCTTTAGATAAATCAACAGAAAGACACGTAACATTATTATTTTCGATTAATATTTGTGGTGTATTTCTTGAAATAGCTAAAACATGATGGCCTGCATTTGCAAATCGCAACGCCAATTCTAATCCAATGCCCCTTGAAGTACCTGTAACTATTATGTTTTTCATATTGCTAAATTAAATAAAATTTCATAAATATCTTAAGGTTTTTGAATATAGAATTTTATTTTTATAAAAATTAAAATTATCTAAATCCTTTAATAATTTCAAAGTAATTCTAATCTTAATTTCTTATTTTTGACAAGGTTGAAATTTATTTTTAAAATCTATCTAAATGAAACGATTACTAATTCTTTTTTTGTTCTTAATTCCAATGGTTGCAATTTCTCAAACGGATTTTGATAAAGCAGAGAAATTATTCCTATCAAAGAATCTTGTTCAATCAAAAGTATTGTTTGAAAATTATTTGAAAGAAAATCCGAACAACCTGAAAGCGCTAGAATATTTAGGAGATATAGAAGGACAAAATAAATCTTGGGACAAAGCAATTTATTATTATAAAAAATTGAAGCTATTGAAACCAATTGAGGCAAATTATTATTATAAATATGGCGGAGTCCTTGGGATGAAAGCTAAAGATAGTAATAAATTCAAGGCTCTTGGAATGATTTCAGAAATTAAAGAATCGTTTGAAAGAGCAATTTCTTTGAATCCAAAACACATTGAAGCAAGAGTTGCAATGGTTGAATTGTATTTGCAATTACCAGGTATTGTGGGAGGAAGTGAAAAAAAAGCAGTACTTTATGCAAATGAAATAGCTCAAATATCACCGGTTGATGGCTACCTTTCTAAAGGTCATATTGCAGAATATTTTGGACGATATAAAGAAGCAGAAGTGCAATATATAAAAGCAATTGAAGTCAGCAAGTCTAAAAATTCCTATCGAATTCTAGCTAATTTGTATAAAAATAAAATGGGACAGCCAGAAAAAGCAAAGTCAATTTTAGAAGAAATTAAAAATTAAAAAATAATATACTCATAAATAAAAGGTTAAATAATGCGTACTCATTTTATAGCAATTGGCGGAAGCGCGATGCACAACTTAGCATTAGCACTTCATAATAAGGGATATCAAGTTACTGGTAGTGACGATGCTATTTTTGAACCCTCAAAATCCAGATTAGAAAAAAAAGGAATTTTACCTGAGCAATTAGGATGGTTTCCTGAAAAAATAACTTCCGAAATTGATTCAGTAATTCTTGGAATGCACGCAAAAGCAGACAATCCGGAATTGTTGAAAGCCCAGTTATTAGGTTTGAAAATTTATTCTTATCCTGAATTTTTATACGAACAATCAAAAAATAAAACGCGAGTTGTTATTGGCGGTTCCCATGGAAAAACAACAATTACCTCAATGATTTTGCATGTTATGCATTTTCATAATATTCAAGTTGATTATATGGTTGGCGCACAATTAGAAGGATTTGATACAATGGTTCACTTAACTGAAGAGAACGATTTTATTGTTCTTGAAGGCGATGAATATTTGTCTTCACCAATGGATAGACGTCCAAAATTTCATTTGTACCAACCAAATATTGCTTTGATTTCAGGAATTGCATGGGATCATATTAATGTTTTTCCTACATATGAAAATTACGTTGAGCAGTTTGAAATTTTCATTAAAATGATTACCAACGGTGGAATTTTGGTTTATAATGAAGACGATTCAGAAGTGAAAAGAGTGGCGGAAGCTGCTTCAAATCCTATTCGTAAATTACCGTATTCAACTCCTGAATATACCGTAAAAGACGGAGTTACATTGTTAGAAACTCCGGAGGGTGCAATGCCAATTGAAGTTTTTGGAGCTCATAATTTAAATAATTTGGCTGGAGCAAAATGGATCTGTCAAAATATGGGTGTTGATGAAGCTGATTTTTACGAAGCAATTGCAAGTTTTAAAGGAGCATCAAAGCGTTTAGAAAAAATTGCTGAAAGCAAAACCAAAGTTGCTTACAAAGACTTTGCTCATTCGCCTAGTAAAGTGGCCGCAACTACCAAAGCTGTAAAAGAACAATATCCAAATCGCACATTAGTTGCTTGTTTGGAATTGCATACTTATAGTAGTTTAAATGCAGAATTTCTAAAAGAATATCAAGGTGCACTAGAATTTGCAGATGTTGCGGTTGTGTTTTATTCTCCTGATGCTGTAAAAATCAAACAATTGGAAGAAGTTACATATGATCAAATTGCAAATGCCTTCAACCGAAAAGATTTGATTATTTATACTAATCCTGCTGCTTTTAAAGACTATTTATTCAATATAAATTTTGAAAATTCAGCACTTTTATTGATGAGTTCTGGAAATTACGGAGGATTAAACTTTGACGATGTTAAAGCTTTGATGCAGTAATTTATAGAATTATTGTCATTTTATTAAACGCCTTTTATCTTATTATTCTATGGAAAATAATTCATTCCCAATTAAAAATTGGTCGGAAGATGACCGCCCGCGAGAAAAACTAATTTTAAAAGGGAAATCTGCATTAAGCGATGCTGAATTAATTGCAATTTTAATAGGTTCAGGAAGTCGCAATGAAAGCGCAGTTGAATTGAGTAGAAGAATATTGTCAAGCGTAGATAATAATTTGAATGCATTAGGAAAATTATCATTAACGCAATTAATAGCTTTTAAAGGAATTGGTGAAGCAAAAGCAATTGCTATAATTGCAGCAATGGATTTAGGGCGTCGTAGAAGGGGAGAGAATGCAGTAGAATTAAAAAAGATAACTTCGAGCAAGATGATTTTCGAAATTATGCAACCAATAATTGGAGAATTGCCCCACGAAGAATTTTGGATAATTTATGTCAATAATTCTAACAATATTATTTCAAAATCACAATTAAGTAAAGGTGGAATTACTGCAACATTGGTTGATGTTCGATTGATTTTCAAAAATGCATTAGAAATTGGAGCTACTGGAATTGTCCTTTGTCACAACCATCCCTCGGGAAATTTGAAAGCCAGCGAAGCGGATATTAAGATTACAAAGAAAATAAAACTAGCGGCCGAAAGTTTAGATATTACCATATTAGATCATTTAATTATCACCGAACACGGATATTTTAGTTTTACTGACGAGGGAATTTTATAAAGCAAAAGTTAAATTAATTATGAAAATAGACCATGTGTTTTTTGATTTAGATCACACCCTTTGGGATTTTGAAAAAAATTCAGCATTGGCTATTAAAACTATTTTCAAAAAACACAATATTAATGTTGATTTGCAACTATTCCTGTTTCATTATGTTCCTATAAATATTAAATATTGGGAGTGGTATAGGGTTGATAAAATTACCCAATTCGAATTGCGTTTAGGAAGATTAAAAGAGACTTTCCAACTTTTAAATTACGAAATCGACGATGAAAAAATAATATTCTTATCGGAAGAATACATTGAATATTTGCCAAAATTCAATCACCTTTTTGATGGAGCAATTGAAATTTTGGACTATTTAAAATCAAAGTACAATTTGCATATTATTACCAATGGTTTTCAGGAAATCCAACAAAACAAGTTAAAAAATTCCAATATCGACCATTATTTTAAAACCATAACCAATTCGGAACTGGCTGGGGTTAAAAAACCAAATCCTTTGATTTTTGAATATGCAATTAAAGAAGCGAGTGCTTCTAAATTAAACAGTATTATGATTGGAGATTGCATCGAAGCCGATGTAAATGGTGCTTTAAATTTTGGAATGGATGCCATTTTATTTAATATTGATCCATTAAAATCATATACTAATATTAAACAAGTTTCTCATTTATTAGAATTAAAAAAACACCTTTAATCATGAAAAAAGCACTATTTCTACTACTATTTTTGGCGTCAAGCCTTTGTTTTTCTCAATCTGTAAACATTTATAAATATGCCATTGTGCCTTCAAAATTTGAATTTTTGAAAGACAAAGATCAGTATCGCTTAAATACCTTAACGAAAATGTTAATGGAAAAATACGGTTTTATAACCTATTTTGATACCGATATTCTGCCTTTAGAAGTCGCGGAAACCAATTGCAACAAAGTATATGTAGACGTTCAAAGTATTGGTAATCTGTTTTCAACTAAATTGCGTGTAGTTTTAAAAGATTGTAAAAACATAGTTTTATTTACCTCTGCAGAAGGAAAAAGCAAGGAAAAAGAATACCCAGTTGCCTATAACCAATCTTTGCGAGAAGCGTTTACATCATTTGATAAATTAACCTTAAAGGATAAAAAAGAGGAAAATCTTAAACCGGAAGTTGTCGTTTATACTAATGAAATAAAAAGAACTAATTATTTAACCCTTTTTGCTCAACCTATAGAAAACGGTTTTCAACTTATAGATTCAACTCCAAAAGTGATTCTAAAAATATATACAACCTCCAATCCAAGTTGCTTTATTGCTTTCAAAGACAACATTCAAGGGGTTTTAGTAAATAAGGAAAATTATTGGTATTTTGAATATTATTCGAATTCAAAAGTGGTTTCTGAAAAGATGGTAATCAAATTTTAATTAATAGCCGTATTTTTCTTTCCAACGGTTTTTTAAGAATTCACGGGTACTATTTTCTCTAGCATTATCTCCTGGATTGTAGAGTTTTGTTTCTGAAATTTCATTTGGTAAAAATTCTTGCTCAGCAAAATTATTAACATAATCATGAGAATATTTATAGTCTTCACCGTAACCCAATTCCTTCATTAATTTCGTTGGTGCATTTCGTAAATGAATAGGAACAGGCAAATCGCCAGTTTGTTTTACCACTTGTTGCGCTTCGTTTATTGCCACATAACTCGCATTACTTTTTGGGGAAGTAGCCAAATAAATCGCACATTGACTTAATAAAATTCTACTTTCAGGATAACCAATTGTTGAAACCGCTTGAAATGTATTGTTCGCCATTATGAAGGCAGTAGGATTTGCATTTCCTATATCTTCACTCGATAAAATCAACATTCGGCGGGCAATAAACTTAACATCTTCGCCACCTTCAATCATTCTAGCCAACCAATATACAGCTCCATTTGGATCACTTCCCCGAATAGATTTTATAAATGCCGAAACAATATCATAATGTTGTTCACCAGTTTTGTCATATAGAACAGTATTTTGTTGAACTAAATGAAGTACTTTTTCATTTGTAATTATAATTTCTTCCTCAATGGATGCATTTACAACCAATTCAAATATATTCAATAGCTTTCTACCATCCCCACCTGAAAGCCTTATTATCGCTTCTGTTTCCTGTAAAAATATATTCTTTAATTTCAAAAAACGATCTTCAGTAATTGCTCTTTTTAATAAACTTTCCAAATCCGATTTTGAAAATGCATTTAAAATATAAACCTGACATCGAGACAACAAAGCCGGAATCACCTCAAAACTTGGGTTTTCGGTAGTGGCGCCTATTAAAGTAATCCAGCCTTTTTCAACCGCTGCCAGTAAGGAATCTTGTTGCGATTTACTGAATCTGTGTATTTCGTCAATGAACAAAATGGGGTTTTTCGTAGTGAACAATCCGCCACTTTGTTTCGCTTTTTCGATCACTTCACGAATCGCCGCCACCCCTGAATTAATTGCGCTCAATTCATAAAAAGGCCTTTTTGATTCTTGTGAAATTATTTGTGCCAACGTAGTTTTCCCAGTTCCTGGAGGCCCCCACAAGATCAACGAAGGTATAATTCCCTTCTCGATTTGTTGTGTCAACGAGCCATTTGGTCCCACTAAGTGCAACTGACTTATGTAATCGGATAACTTTTGTGGACGAATTCGCTCTGCTAATGGTGCTTCCATGTTAATTTGGAAATGAGATAATTTGGAAATAAGATAATTTGGAAATAAGATAATTTTGATATTTGAAAATCGCTGTTTTGAAAATATTAATATATTCAGTTGAACGTTTTACAAATATAATTATATTAAATCATTTTTAGTTATACTTTCAAATTTTCAATTTTTATGACAAAATAGCACATTGCAATTTTGGTTTTATTTTTGATTACATAGTTAAGAATTTCAACAAGAATACTTTTCATGAACGACAACTATTTTAAATATTCAACATCCGTAATTCTAGTACCATTTTTATTAGTACTATCGCTGTGGATTTTATTTTGGGTTGACATTCGTTTCCACTTAAATTTAGACCAATTTGGAATTTATCCAAGGAATTTCTATGGATTAATTGGTGTTGTCTGCTCCCCATTTCTTCATGGAAATTTAGAACATCTTTATAACAATTCGATTCCATTGCTAATATTATTAGCGGCTTTGCGGTATTTCTATCGTGATATATTTTTCAAAATTTTAGTGAATGGTATTTTACTTTCGGGCTTTATTACTTGGGTTATCGGTCGAGATTCCATCCATATTGGTGCAAGTTCTTTAATATATGTTTTGGTTAGTTTTATATTCTTCAAAGGAATTATGACTAAATATTATAGATTAGTGGCGCTTTCACTTCTAGTAGTTTTGATATATGGAAGTATGGTTTGGTATATTTTTCCAAATATAGAAGAAGGAATTTCTTGGGAAGGACACCTTGCGGGATTGATTACAGGATTTATTTTTGCGTTAATTTACAAAACCCCTGAATATAAAAAAATTAATAAGTACGACTGGGAACACCCTGATTACAATCCATCTGAGGATAAGTTCATGCAGCGATTTGATGAAAACGGCAATTTTGTGAATCCACCTATTATAGAAGTAGATCCTGAAATTGATACTTATTTTAACTCGAGTCATTCAGTTAACTACGAATTTAAAGAAAAAAATGGATTAAAACCAGAGCTTTAATCCATTTAGAAATGTTTTATTAATTATTGTCTTTGTCGAACTGCCTCATATAAAAAGGCGCCACAAGCTACCGATACATTTAGTGATCCTATTGTTCCAAACATTGGTAGCTTCGCTTTTTCATCAACAATTTTTAATACCGATGGATTTACCCCTCTATCTTCAGATCCCATAATAATAGCTACTGGTTCGTTTAGAGAAATATCGTAAATATTTTGATCTGTTTTTTCAGTTGCTGCAACTGTTTTTATCCCACTTGCTTGAAGCAAGAAAATGGCATCCTTTATATGTTCTACTTTACAAATTGGAATATTAAATACTGCTCCAGCAGAAGTTTTCACTGTATCGCCATTCACAGGAGCAGCACCCGATTTTTGAATTATTATTCCATTTACTCCAGTACATTCAGCTGTTCTAATAATTGCCCCGAAATTCCTTGCATCCGAAATTTGATCAAGAATTAGAAACAATGGTTTTTTGCCATTTTCTACCACGGTTTCAATCAAAGATTCCAAATCGTAAAAAGATATTGGAGAAATACTTGCCACTACACCTTGATGATTATTTGGCGTTAATCTATTTAATTTTTCAACAGGAACATAGGAGAAATTAGTATTATTTCTCTTCATCACTTTCATCAGGTCTTTCATTAACTCACCTGAAATCTCTTTTTGAACAAAGACTTTGTCAATTTCTTTTCCAGACTGAATAGCCTCAATTATTGCGCGTATTCCAAATATTAAGTGTTCTTTTTCCATTTTGCAAATATATAAAAAAAACCATCACCTTAGGGGTGATGGTTTTTAGAAACCTAAGTTAATGAATTATTTACCAACCTGGATTTTGTTGAGCTGCTAATGTAGGATTACTTGCAGTTTCTAATTGAGGTATTGGCCACAAAAATTTAAAGTCTGTAGCTGGAATATTTGCTAAACCGTATGGTCCAGTATATGGTGTTCCTAAAGTAAATGCTGAAGTAAGTGGATTACCGCTAGCCAATTTTGCTGGAATACCATCAATTGGGAATAAATTATCTCCTTGAAGTCTATGGATATCTCCCCATCTACGACCTTCCATTAAAAATTCAATTCTTCTTTCTTTAAGAATTGCTCCAACCATATCCGATTGATTTGATAAAGTTGTTGAGGTGTAAGCTTGTGTGGTAGGATTAGCTAATGCTCTATTTCTTACACTATTTAATAAAGTTAATGAAGTACTAAGAGCTGGAGAAGATTTTCTTGCATGTGCTTCTGCCATATTTAGAATTACTTCTGCATAACGAATTACAGGTGCTGCATCTGTATAATTCGTATCATCCGTGTATTTGTTAGAATATATTCTTCCTGCATTAGTAAATACCATTCCAGTTCCAGGAGTTGATGAAGTTGAATTATTTTCTCTTCTTTTGTCATCAGCTAACCAACTAGGATCTCTCCAAATTATTGGACTAATGCATACTAATAGTCTTCTTCTGTATTGAGAAGCTAGAGCAGTATTAACTCCTGGGTTAAGTGTTGCTGCATGTTGAATTGAAAAGATAGTTTCTGTATTAGTAATATTATTTGCTAACACAAATGGATCTTTAGAATTAGTTGTCAAAGCTAAGCCACTTGTTGAAAGTTTATTACCTTCTAAAATTACATTATCCCAATCTCTTTTGTGAAGATATACTCTTGTTTTAAATGCTATTGCAGCATTTTTGGTAGCTTTAAATTTAGCAGTATTAGTAATTTTACTTTCTGCATCATTAAGATCACTAATTACCTTTGTATAACATTCTCCAACAGTATTTCTGCCTTTTACAATTTCAGAATCAATTTCTGATTGGGTATCAACACCAACTTCTCTGTATGGAATTCCTGCATGGGTTGCGCTAGCAGTAAACTGGTATGGTCTAGCAAAATGCATTAATAATTCAAAATGTGTAATTGCTCGAAGAAATTTAGCTTGACCAATGTAATCGTCACCTACCGCGCTAGAAATAATACCACTGGCAACAGCTTTAGACACTCCTTCTATTACTAAATTACATCTGTTAATTAAACGATAGCCATCTACCCAATAATATACATTATTAGCCGTTCCAGTATCATATGTTGTGGTGTAAGTAAGTTGGTAAAAAGCTTGAGTATTTACAACATCTTCTCCTCTACAATCATTTTGTTGAATAAATGCTGCACCCCAAATATATCCTCTTCCACCGTTTGGACTAGTTGAATTAAATTGACCTATTGCAGCGGCGTTGTACATACCATTTATAGAGCTTGCAATTAACGAAGGAGTAGAGAATGAGTCGTCAACAGAAATTTGATTTATTGGTTTTAAATCCAATATGCTTTCTTCTGAACATGAGTTTAACACTAAAGCAATAGTGCTAAAAATTAAGATTTTAAAATATATTTTCATGATTTTTTATAGTTTTACGTTAATACCCATTGAAAAAATCCTTCCTATTGGAGTTCCGTTTAAATCAACTCCAGCTGTTTCCATTTCAGGATTTAAACCTTTATAATCGGTGATCATAAACAAGTTTTGACCCTGAACGAAAAGACGAATGTTCTCAACTTTAATTTTTTCAATTAATTGTTTCGGAAAATTATATCCTAAAGTTACATTATCAAAGCTAATAAAATCACCATTTTCAACAAATCTAGTAGTGGCATTACTTGATTGATTTAAAAATGTATTTGAATTAGCGTATAAAATTGGTGTCCAGCCATCACCAGGATTTGATGCACTTTGCCATCTTCCTAGTATTTCAGTGCTATTATTATTTAAATTTAGATTCATTAAATCACGTCGAGTGGAGTTGAAAATTTTATTTCCTCCACTAAAACGAATTAAGAAACTTAAATCAACATTTTTGTAGGACATTTTTGAACTGATACCACCAAAATATTTTGGAATTGTATTGCCTAATATTTTTTTGTCTGCTTGAGTTAATGATGCTGCAGTTGAAGTGTTTGAAGGATTACTAGGGTTAAAAACAGAATAAGACTGATTAGCAGGATTTCCTTGAACTAATGAGCCATCGGCTTTATAATAAACTGGGAATCCATTTGCTGAATTTACACCCCAATATAGAAAACCATATAAAGAGTTTAATGATTCCCCTTGTCTAATAATTATATTAGGCGAAATATTTACATCTGTTGAAGTACCACCAATTAAATCAGCACCACCAGGCGTACTAGTTACTGTATTAGATTGAAGTGTTAAGTTAGCATTCACATCCCATTTGAATTTTTGATTGTTAATCAAGCTTACATCTAAACCAAACTCGTAGCCATCATTAACCATCGTTCCAATATTTTTGCTGATAGAATTATTTGGCACACCTAAAGAAGGAGGTACAGGAGAATTCAATACTAATCCGTCGCTTTCATTTTTGAAATAATCAAAAGTTATTTTAACTTTATTATCCAAAATTGCTAAATCAACTCCATAATCTGTCTTTTTACTGGTTTCCCACTTTAATTTATCGTTTCCAAATTGAGTGAAAGCGATTCCGTTTAAGGCTCCGTATTGAGAAGCAGATGTAAGTCCTAAATAAGGATAAGTTCCAATTTCAGTATTTCCAACTTCAGCATAAGAAGCTCTAACTTTAAAATCAGAAATATATTTATTTAGACCGGACATAAAACTCTCTTTCGAAATATTCCATCCCGCTGAATATCCTGTAAATGACTGCCATCTCGTTTCTGGTGCAAGTTTAGAAAGACCATCTTTTCTAATGCTTCCTTGTAAAAAGTACTTTTGCTTGTAGTTGTAGCTAAATCTTCCTAAATAAGACATAATTCCTACTTCTGAAATTCCTCCACCAGATTCTTGAGTTCCATAAGATCCAGTAACTAGATTTTGATTGTAAAATTCATCTAATAAATTAGTTCCTACACCAAAAAAACTTTGATTTCTTTCTTTTTGGTATTCAATTACAGTTGTTGCTGATACATTGTGATTATCAAAAAAAGTTTTGTTGTAATTCAATATATTTTGAGTATTCCATCTCATTAAATCGGTGTTACTATTTTGTAATCTACCATTTGATCCTCGCCCGTCTCCATGAATTGGATTCCAATATAAAAAACCACTAGTAATTGCATTGTCTGCATTTACTTGAAACCTGTAATTAAGACCTTTTGCAATATCAACAGAAGCAAAAGCAGTGATGATAGATCTATTAATTTTTGATTGAAATTTATTAAATTTCAAAACGTATGCTATATTAGAGATGTTGTCTCCAACTGGCTGTAAGTTACTGCCTTGACCTACGTTTCCAGTAGATAAGTTGATGTTATATCCCGTTGGGTTGGTACTGTCAAATATAGAAGTGTTCGGTAACTGTCTAATTGCATTAAATATGTTTCCAGATAGTGAATTTCTACCCGTGTTGAGTCCGTCATATTCAGTTCTAGTTAAACCTATGTTTCCTCCAATAGTAAACCATTTATTAATTTGATGTTCTAGACTGCTTTTTATTGAATAACGAGCCATTTCGTTTGACACTGCAATACCTTCTTGAGTAGAATAACCCAAAGACATGTAGTATTTAGTTTGGTCGTTACCACCACTAAATGACAAGTTATGATCCATTTGGTAAGCACTACTATTTAAAACTGCTTTTTGCCAATCAGTATCAAAATTACTTCCTGCAGCCCAAGCTGTTTGACCCGCATTAGTTCTTTTTTCATTTGATATTGTTAAAAAATCTGCAGTTTTTAATAAATCAAATTTTTTGTATGGGGAAGCAAAACCAGAAGTTACGTTATAGTTAACTTTCATAGTTCCCTTTTTCCCTTTTTTTGTAGTAATTAAAATTACTCCATTTGCCCCTCTTGAACCGTAAATAGCCAATGATGCACCGTCTTTTAAAATATCAAAAGATTCAATGTCATTTGGGTTAATATCTCCAAGAGCGTTAGTATCTGCATATCCTCCTATATCACCAGAGTACATAGGCATACCGTCAACAACATACAAAGGTTGTGTTCCTGAGTTTATAGAAGCTATACCTCTAATTCTAACTCTTGGAGCGGCACCAACAATTCCTGTAGGCGTAGTTACTTGAACACCCGAAGCGCGACCAGCCAATTGACTTTCAAAACTTGGTGTAATTAATCCTTGAATGGCACTCCCTTTAATTTGAGAGACTGAACCGGTAACTTCTTTTTTCTTTTGAGTTCCATATCCAACAACAACAACCTCGTCCATCAACTCTAGATTACTCTGCATGACAATGTTGTAATTGTTGCTTTTTCCGACTTTAATAGTAGCATTTTTGTTTCCAATAAATGAAAATTCTAATGTACTTCCGTCACTGGCCTTGATGGAGTATTTTCCTTCTAAATCAGTTTGAGCACTTGTTTTTGTTTGTTTGACAACAACGTTAACTCCTGGCAATGTTTGCCCGTTATCGTCTTTTACAACACCCGTAACAGTTTTCTCTTGTGCAAAAGAGAATTGAAAAGATAACGCTATTAGGAGCGTAAAAATCCATTTAAATTTTGATCTCATATTATTTTAGTTTGAATTAGAAGATAAAAGTAAAAATAAATTATAAACCATCAAATTAATTTTCATAATTTTTTATATTTATCCTATGTTTTATATAAAAAAATTCAATTTTAAATATTATTTTATTAAAATTAAATATTTTTACGTACTATGTGAAAAAATTGGTTTGATTAAGTTTCTAAGAAATATTAAATTTTTTACAAATGTGATAAAAAAAACCATCCCGATTGGGATGGTTTTAGATTTGTTAATTTTGATATTTACAACCTATTGTAAATAAACCGGAGTTTTTGCATTAACAGTAAATAATTCTGGTAATGTCACTGATGGAACATTAGAAGCATTTGTTGAATATTCAGATGATGGATAAATCATACGCCTTGGTCTATTAGTTACTGATGTAATTCCATCTGGTAATGGTAAGGCTGGGTATCCAGTTCTTAAATGATCAACATATAATTCATATCCATTCCATTGCGCTAAAGCAATATATTTTTGATGAATGATACAGCTAATTTTGTCTGGAGTTGCATTCCAACCTAAACCTAATTTACTATCAGAAGCAGCTCTATAAGTAATAGGATTTAAAGTGCCATTTGGTAAATCCGTAAATGAATAATCATTATAAAACGCAAAAGAAGCATCAATACCATCGTTAAACTTTGTTTGAGCACTTCCTGACATGTAACCTCTCTGGATAGCTTCTGCTTGCAAGAAATGAGATTCAGCAGCAAGCATTAAATAAGCGTCTCTATTAGAAGCAGCATTATTAGCTACATCAGCGTCACTGCCTGTTCTACCATGAAAGAAAGTTGCAACTCTAGCAACTTCAGTACGTGGGAAAGTACCTTGATTAGTAAATGATGTACCACTATAAATTCTTGGTCTTCTTGGATCTACTAAACCTGTATTAACAACAGTAGCTGTATTTAATTGCCCTTGTAAAAGTTTAGAACAGAAAGATGCAGCAGCATTTGCTCTATTAGCACTTGTCCACGCATCCAATGCAGCGTTTAACCCCCAAGTTCTAAACATAGGACTTCTTTGACCAAGAGTTGCAATACCATAACCAGGGTTAGAAGCAACATTTTCATCAACAAAATCATTAGGAAGCGATGAGAATCTTTGATTTCTGAGAGTAATTAAACTTGCATTTGTAGTTTTAGACAATCTAACCAACATTCTAAGTTCTATGGTATTGATTAATTTCAACCACTTAGCAGTATCACCACCAAAAACGATATCCTCGTTACCAAGTTCAACAACATTTGATGATGGATTATTAATATAATCTCTAGCTTGATCTAATTCAGCAAAAAGAGCAGGGATAATTGTGGCATCATCATCGTACTTAGGTCTAGAAATATTACTATTGAAAGCTTCTGAATAAGGAACATCTCCATAAGTTGTTACTAATAAATCCATTGACATCACTTTAAAAAGTTTTGCAATAGCAAAATGGTAGGAATAATTAGGGAAATTAGCTTTAGAGTCTAAAATGTCCTGAAAATTATCAGCATTATAATAAGTAGTTTGAAATAAACCATTTTCATCTGCACTGGTAAAATTATAGGTAATTCTTGAAGATGCTGAAGTAAAACCACTATTTAACGCCCAAATATAAGACATTTCATTTCCAAATGAATTGAATGAAATCAGTTGATTAGACGTGTAATTATTAATCGCACCTGCTAATGAAAGCGAAGGGTTAATAATTAAGGCAGACGGATTATTTGATTGATCTTCATTTACATCTGTAAAATCAGTACATGAGAATAAAACCGTTGCAAACGCGAAAGTTAAAATTATTTTTTTCATGATATTTTTTTTAAAATGATACACTAATATTGAAACCATATGTTTTAGTAGAAGGGTACTGTCCATCACCAATAAAACCAATGGCATTTGCGGATGTATTAGTAGCAGTACCAGAAGGACGACGAGCACCATTACCAGTCGAAGAATTGTAAATAGAAGCTGCCTCGGGATCAGCATAACCTCTATTTTCTGTTCCATTTTTAGCTTTAATAAATTTACCGTCAGCTAAAAAGATAAATGGATTTCTAGCATTTATAGAAAATTTAAATGATGCTAAACCTGCTTTTTCAATAAACTTTTTAGGTAAATCATAAGATAAGGCAATTTCTCTGATTCTAAGAGAAGTAGCATCAACTAAATTTTGAGAACCTACTTGAGCAGCATTATTCCAATAATTTTGAGTTAAATTTGTAGCCCCAGTTGAATTATAAAATCCTCCTGTTAAAACGGATGTATTTGGAATATAATCTATAACACCAGGTGTTGCAGGATTGTCATAAACGGAATTTGGTGTTAACCAACCATTAGCTCTGTCTAACTCACCAGAATCATACAAATGACCGTTCCAAGTAAGGTTATATTTAGTCTGAGAAATGAAACTGTGACCAGTTCTAAAATCAGCTGTAAAAGACAAACCAATACCTTTATAATTGAATGAATTTGTAAACCCAACAATAAAATCTGGAGTAGCTTGACCTAAAACTTTAAAAGTAGGATCTATAGTAAGGTTGCCATTTGTAGGATTAACAATAACATTACCAGAAGCATCTCTTAACCAGTCTGTTCCAACAATTGATGGAAAGTTTTGACCTTCCACTGCACTAATGTTGAAATCTGGACCTGCACTACCACCATCAAAAATGATAAGAGAATCACCATCACCAGCATCTTTAACAATTGTTTTAAATGCCGAGTAAGTAATTTTGCCATTCCAAGAGAAATTATCTGTTTTAATTGGTTGGAATGATAAATCAAGTTCAAAACCATTAGATTTTAACGAACCATTATTAGATAAAATACCTGTTAAACCAGTTGCACTACTAACGCTTGATTCACTTATTAAATCTTTAGTATCTGTGTTAAAGTATGTTCCTTCAAACATAATTCTATCATTAAACAAACTCAATGCAAGACCTGCTTCATAAGTTGAATACATTTCTGGTTTTAAATTTGGATCCGCCAAAACAAACTCGTCATTGAATGAAACAGCCGTTCCGTTTGGAAAAGGAAAACCTCCAGATAAAGAGCCAAGTTGTAATACATCATAAGGACTAACAGCATCTAACGAACCAATTTTTGAATAGTTAGCAAATAATTTTAAATTAGAAATTGTCTTATTCCCTTTTAGTCTACTAAATGCCTTTGTTGGAATGAAACTCAAACCAGCAGATGGGTATAAAAAAAACTGATTTCCACTTATACCCACACTATTTCCTTCATATCTAGCTGTTAAATTCAAAAACAAATAATCATTATAATCTAAATTAACATTAGCATAAGTAGCAGTAATGTTGTTTAATGATCTTGAGTTATTTAAAGTTGATGGTAAATCCGGGTTGATAACATTTCTAATATTATACCATCCAGGCACCAAAAAGTTTAGACCTCCAGCAGACATTCTGTCATTTCTTAGATATTGAAAGTTTTGTCCAATATTTGCTTTCAAACCAACTTTTTTATTCAAATCATAATCTAAATTCAAAATAAAATCACCATAATAGTACAATCTATTAAATTTTGATTGATAAAAACTAGCCGGAGAATTAAAATCAGCATCAGCATTACCTGGTGTTTGAGCAGCGTTAGCAAAAGAAATTTGACTTCTAGTATCTACCTGAACAGAATTGTTAGCATGAATACTAATATTTTTATTAAATTCATATTTAGGATTTAAAGCAAAGTTGAAAAAATCCCTGTCTTCTTCAAGTCTATTATTATCTTTTGCCCAATAAGGATTTTGATAATAACCATTCCATCCATACAAACCTCTATTTTCAAATTCTTTGATTGGAATATTAGAAGCTGTTTGAAGTAAGTTAGTTAACAATGTATAATCACCTCTACTTGTTGCAGAATTTACGTTGGCTTGTTTAGTTCTACTATTAATATAGTTAACAGATCCAGATAAATTCCATTTACCCATTTTTTTTCCAACATTTAACAAAACATTATTTCTGTTGAAAATATCTCCTGGCAAAATGAAATCTCTTTTGTAATTATTTAAATTAAAATTAAAATAAGAATCATTACCACTTATACCAACAGAAATATTGTTTTGATATAATGCTCCAGTTTTGTAGAAATCTTTAATTACATCATCTCCTTTTGTAGAGTACGGTGACAAAACATCAGTACCGTCTGGCAATGTAATTCCTACAGGTCTTACAACCCCATCAAATAAAGGCCCCCATCCACCATTTTCTTGTTGATCAAAAGTATTATACCATCCCTGGCCATATTTGGTTTGTCTTAAAGGAACAAAATTAATACTTTCAAAATCTACTCCAGATGAGAATCTCACATCTAATCTATCTTTAGATTTTGACCCTTTTTTAGTTGTAACTACAACCACTCCACTTTTTCCTTGCGAACCATACAATGCCGCCCCTTGAGCACCCTTAAGTATCGTTACATTTTCAACTGAATCTGGCGCTAGAGATGAAAAAACTGCAGCTGTAGAAATAACATCGTCAATTACAACTAATGCTTCAGTATTACCAGTCAAGGAAACCATAGAACGAATCCTAATAGAGTTATCACCAGAAACACCATTAGTCGTTGCGTTAATTGTTACACCAGATGTTTTACCAATAAGTGCTCTTACTGGATCTGGGTTTCCAGCAACTTTTAACTCTTCACCTCTAACGGTTGAATAACTAGAGGTTACTGCGGATTTACTCCTTTTAATACCCAAAGCTCCTGTAACAAGAACTTCTTCTAATTTAACTCCATCCTGCATTTTTACATTTACAGTGTTTGAAGTTCCTACTTTAGCTGAAGTTTCAGTCATTCCCACGAAGGAGAAAACTAAAACGTCTCCTGCTTTTGCTTTGATAGAGTATTTCCCATCAACATCGGTTTGTGTTCCAGTTTTTGAACTTTGAACCACAACATTTGCGCCGGGTATGGGAACCCCGCTTTGATCGGTCACAACGCCGGAGACGCTCTGAACTTGTGCAAATGAACTTTGCGTGATTAGCAATACTATTACTGCTAATAGAAAATTGTAAATGGCTTTCATATATATATTGTTAAAATTAGATTGTAAAATTATCAATAAATCAATTACTTTTCTAATTATTTTTAACAAATTTTTAATAAAAATACAATTGTATTAAAAAAAAGTCAATTTATAATACAATTTGATAAGAATATAATAATTTTAAAATATACTGTATCAAGATTTAGAAATAAAGATTCGTTACCAAGCCTAGATTTGATATTTTAAATAGTATTTAAAAAAAAGGGTTTGATTAAAATAAATTCAACTTTAGGCTTAAGTGAATTATTGAATTGGAGAGTTGAATTTTCTGATTTCCATTACTGCTATTGGCATAAACCATGTTTAGCAATCCGTTTTTTGTAAGTAAACCAAATCCAAAACCGAAACCAAATAAGTTGTCTGATTTCGAATTGGTTGCGTCTGTAAAATATCCATAATCTAAAATGGAGTGAATATAAAGATCTTGAGATACTAAATAGCGATATTCTGACAATAAAGAACTAAAAAAATTACCCTGAAGACTATTTTCATTAAAACCTCGAATAGAATTGATTCCTCCAAAACGGTACAACTCATTAATAATATATTGATCACTCTGTAAATAGTAATTTCGTGATTTTAAATAAATACTATTTCTATCATTTAATTGTAAAGAATGACTAATGTCGATGTTGCCAAAAAATTGTTTGTAGTTATTAAAATTAGAATAACGAGAACCAAAACCAATTTTTGAACTCAATTTAGTTTTTTCAGGAAATAAAAAATTGGACTTGTCAAGGTTAATATATTCAAAGTTTGCTGTTAAAAATGAATTACTATAGTCGCTAATGGTCGAATTATTAGTCTTTTGAATGTCACTAGATTCTGCAGATTGATATCCTAAATACAAACGGCTATTGTAATTAAAAAAATAACCAATATCAATCGCAGTTTTTGCATTTTGAAAGATACTATCTTGCTTATAAATATTCAAATTGGCTTTGATGCCAAATGGACTCTTAAAGACATAAGGAACTTCTACACTTAAATTAAACGTCTTCTGATTTCCGCTGTCGCTTTTCCAATACAACGATAAGTTTTCTCCCGCGTTCATAATATTAACTAATAAAAGATCTAGATACCCATTGAGTTCTAAATTGTTTTTCCTGTCATTTGAAACGCCAACGTAACCGTCAAATTTATTCGCTTTGGCTTTTTCAAGGTAAACATAAATTTTAGTAGTGTCTTTTGTAAAAAGAATCTCAGGGTATTTTATTTGATTGACAAATCGAAATTTATCGAATGCATTATAAACTTTTCCTAAATTCTCTTGGTTGAAGGTTTTGTTTTTAAAAAGTCGGAGAATTTCTTTTTTATGACTTTCGGGAAATTTATCATAACCTTTAATCACAATATTATTTAAAACCCTTAGATTTCCTTGATCCAGAAACAATTCGGCATAAAGAGAATTATTTTTATTTTGAAAATTAATCAACTTCAATTTTGCTAAAGAATAACCTGTGGTTTCCAAATCATTTAATAAGGTATTTAAATAACTTTCAGTTTCGCTAATCTTCACCGTAATAGAATCACCTTTTTGGAATGCTTTTGAAAGCGTTTTTAAGCTTGAATTTTTACCTATATATATATGTATAAAATTGGTTCTTTTTTTAAGGTTGATTTCAATAAGAAAAGTACTGTCATTTACTTTGTTATTACTGATGAGTTCAGCGTTTATATAGCCCAGTTTCATTAATTTGGTTGAAACCAATTGAAATTCGTCAAACACAGCTTTTGCGGAAGCATGGTTTGAAGTGTATCCAATAGAATCTATTATTTTATTTTCAAAATCGGTCTTGCTTGCAATTTTCAAATAGCTACTTTGTGCCAGAACGACATTTGTAACTAAAATTAGAAAGATAAATAAGATTGATTTTTTCAATTTGGGATCCAATTCGTGTATTTATGTAACGTAAAAATAGTAAAAAAGTATAATAAAATGAGGAGATTTTAAAATGCTTTGAAAATTAATGAATTAGGATTTGGATAAAAAAAAATAATTTGTATATTTGCAACCCCGTAAAAAGCGGGAAATTTAATATAAAGTAATTTTTAGTATTAATTATGCCAACAATTCAACAATTAGTAAGAACAGGAAGAACTCAGATAACTAAGAAGAGTAAATCGGTTGCTTTAGATTCTTGTCCTCAAAGAAGAGGGGTTTGTACGCGTGTTTACACTACTACACCAAAAAAACCAAACTCTGCAATGCGTAAAGTAGCGCGTGTACGTTTGACAAATGGTAATGAGGTAAATGCCTATATCCCTGGAGAAGGACACAATCTACAAGAGCACTCGATAGTATTAGTTAGGGGTGGAAGGGTAAAAGATTTGCCAGGAGTAAGATACCACATTGTGCGTGGTGCGCTTGATACATCAGGTGTAGCAGGAAGAACACAAAGAAGATCTAAGTACGGAGCAAAACGCCCAAAAGAAGCAAAAAAGTAATTTAAAAGCAGTTAGCAGTTAGCCAAAAGCTGAAAGCTAATAGCCAAAAAAGAAAAACATGAGAAAAAGAGCGGCAAAGAAAAGACCACTTTTACCAGATCCTAGGTTTAATGACCAACTGGTAACCCGTTTTGTGAACAACTTAATGTGGGACGGAAAAAAATCAACAGCTTTTAAAGTATTTTATGATGCAATTGACATTATAGAAGCTAAAAAGCAGGATTCAGAAAAAGCATCATTAGAAATTTGGAAAGATGCGTTGACCAACGTTATGCCTCACGTAGAAGTACGTAGCCGTAGAGTAGGTGGAGCTACATTCCAAATTCCAATGCAAATTAGACCAGACAGAAAAATTTCTATGGCAATGAAGTGGTTAATACTTTATTCTAGAAGAAGAAATGAGAAATCGATGGCTCAAAGACTAGCGTCAGAATGTTTAGCTGCGGCTAAAGAAGAAGGTGCTGCTGTTAAAAAGAGAATGGATACTCACAAGATGGCTGAAGCAAATAAAGCATTCTCACATTTTAGATTTTAATAAATAAAGAAATGGCTAGAGATTTAAAATACACAAGAAACATAGGAATTGCTGCTCACATTGATGCTGGTAAAACAACAACTACTGAGCGTATATTATTCTACACAGGAAAATCACACAAAATTGGTGAAGTACACGACGGTGCTGCAACAATGGACTGGATGGCGCAAGAGCAAGAAAGAGGAATTACAATTACTTCTGCTGCTACTACTTGTGAATGGAATTTCCCAACTGAACAAGGTAAATTATTACCTGAAAGTTTACCATATCACTTTAATATTATCGATACCCCAGGTCACGTGGATTTTACCGTTGAGGTAAACCGTTCATTACGTGTACTTGATGGGTTGGTTTTCTTGTTTAGTGCAGTTGATGGTGTTGAGCCTCAATCTGAAACTAACTGGAGACTTGCAGATCAATATAGAGTTCCACGTATGGGATTCGTAAACAAAATGGACAGACAAGGATCTAACTTTTTGAATGTATGTCAACAAGTAAGAGACATGTTAAAATCAAATGCCGTTGCAATCACTCTACCAATTGGTGAAGAAAATGATTTCAAAGGAGTAGTTGATTTAGTAAAAAACCAAGCTATTGTATGGCATGACGCAACTCAAGGGGCAACTTTTGATATTGTACCTATTCCAGATGATATGTTGGCTGAAGTTAAAGAATACAGATCTATTCTAATTGAAGCTGTTGCTGATTACGATGAAAACCTTTTAGAAAAATTCATGGAAGATGAAGATTCTATCACCGAGGAAGAAATCAATATCGCTTTAAGAGCAGCTACAATGGACATGGCTATCATTCCAATGATTGCTGGATCTTCATTTAAAAATAAAGGAGTTCAATTCATGTTAGATGCAGTATGTAAATATTTGCCATCTCCAATGGATAAAGAAGGAATTGAAGGAATTCACCCTGATGATGCTGAATTATTAGAAGAAGACCAAACTAAAATTTTACGTAAGCCAGACGTTAAAGAGCCTTTCGCAGCTTTAGCATTTAAAATTGCCACTGACCCATTCGTAGGTCGTTTGGCTTTCTTCCGTGCTTATTCAGGAAGATTAGATGCAGGTTCATATGTATTGAACACTCGTTCTGGAAATAAAGAAAGAATTTCGCGTATTTATCAAATGCACGCCAACAAACAAAACCCAATTGATTTTATCGAGGCTGGGGATATTGGAGCGGCAGTTGGATTTAAAGATATCAAAACAGGAGATACATTGTGTGATGAAAAACATCCAATTATTCTTGAATCAATGAAATTCCCTGCACCAGTAATTGGTATTGCAATTGAGCCAAAAACAAAAGCTGACGTTGATAAAATGGGTATGGCTTTAGCTAAATTAGCTGAAGAAGATCCAACTTTTACTGTTAGAACAGATGAGGCTTCAGGGCAAACTATTATATCAGGTATGGGCGAGCTTCACTTAGATATCCTTGTAGATAGAATGAAACGTGAATTTAAAGTTGAAGTTAACCAAGGTGAGCCTCAAGTTGAATACAAAGAAGCTTTTACAAAAACTGCACAACATAGAGAAGTTTATAAAAAACAATCTGGAGGTCGAGGTAAATTTGGAGATATCGTATTTACATTAGAGCCAGCAGACGAAGTTGACGGAAAAATTCCTAAAGGATTACAGTTTATAAACGCTGTTAAAGGTGGTAACGTTCCTAAAGAATATATTCCTTCTGTAGAAAAAGGTTTCCGTGAAGCCATGAAAACTGGACCTCTTGCAGGATACCAAGTTGATAGTTTAAAAGTAACTTTAACTGACGGATCTTTCCACCCTGTGGATTCTGATGCACTTTCTTTTGAATTGGCAGCAAGAATGGGTTACAGAGAAGTAGCAAAAGCTGCTGGGGCAATTGTTCTTGAGCCTATCATGAAAATGGAAGTAATTACACCTGAAGAAAACATGGGAGATATCGTAGGTGATATCAACCGTCGTAGAGGTCAAGTGAATGACATGGGTGACAGAAATGGAGCTAAAACCATTAAAGCAGATGTGCCATTATCAGAAATGTTCGGTTATGTAACTACATTAAGAACATTATCTTCTGGTAGAGCAACCTCTACAATGGAATTTTCACATTACGCTGAAACACCAGCAAATATTTCAGAAGCAGTTATCAAAAAAGCAAAAGGAAACGCTTAATCTTTAAGAAAATGAGTCAAAAAATCAGAATAAAATTGAAATCTTACGATCACATGTTGGTAGACAAGTCTGCTGAAAAGATTGTAAAAACGGTAAAGAGTACAGGTGCTGTAGTAACTGGACCAATTCCATTGCCAACACATAAAAAACTTTTCACTGTTTTGCGTTCTCCACACGTTAACAAAAAAGCGAGAGAACAATTTGAAGTAATGTCATATAAGAGATTAATTGACATTTATTCTTCTTCTTCAAAAACAATTGATGCTCTAATGAAATTAGAGTTACCAAGTGGAGTTGAAGTAGAAATAAAAGTATAAGTATATTGTATCTTATTGTGCGGTTTTTATTACCACACAATGTGCAATTTTTAATAATTAATAAATAATAATTATGTCTGGGTTAATTGGTAGAAAAATCGGCATGACCAGCATTTTCGACGAAAACGGGAAGAACATTCCTTGTACAGTAATCGAAGCTGGACCATGTGTTGTTACCCAAGTCAGAACCAAAGGTGTTGACGGGTACGAAGCGTTGCAACTTGGTTTCGATGACAAAAACGAGAAACATTCCACAAAAGCGGCTGTAGGTCACTTTAAAAAAGCGGGAACTGTAGCTAAGAAAAAAGTCGTTGAATTCCAAAATTTCGCAACAGAACAAAAATTAGGAGATCTTATAGATGTTTCTATTTTTGAAGAAGGAGAATTTGTAGATGTACAAGGTGTATCTAAAGGTAAGGGTTTTCAAGGGGTTGTTAAACGTCACGGTTTTGGTGGTGTTGGACAAGCAACTCACGGTCAACACAACCGTTTAAGAGCGCCAGGATCTGTTGGAGCTTCTTCTTATCCATCTAGAGTATTCAAAGGAATGCGTATGGCTGGAAGAATGGGAGGAGATAATGTAAAAGTTCAAAACCTTAGAGTTTTAAAAGTAGTTACTGAAAAGAATCTACTTGTTATCAAAGGATGTGTTCCTGGATGTAACAACTCTTATGTAATCATTCAGAAGTAATGGAAGTAAAAGTATTAGATTTCAACGGAAAAGATACTGGAAGAAAAGTTCAACTTTCTGATTCAGTATATGGTATTGAACCAAATAATCACGCAGTATATTTGGATGTTAAGCAATATTTAGCAAACCAAAGACAAGGAACTCACAAAGCAAAAGAAAGAGCTGAAGTTGCCGGAAGTACTCGTAAGATTAAAAAACAAAAAGGTACTGGTACAGCTCGTGCTGGTAGCGCAAAGAATCCATTATTCAAAGGTGGAGGAACAGTTTTCGGACCTAGACCAAGAAGCTATTCATTCAAATTGAATAAAGCTGTAAAACGTTTAGCTAGAAAATCTGCTTTTTCAATCAAAGCAAAAGAATCCAACATTATTGTTGTGGAAGACTTTACTTTTGAAACTCCAAACACTAAAAATTTCATCAATGTTTTGAAGGCATTAGGTTTAGAGAATAAAAAATCTTTGTTTGTGTTGGGTGATTCAAATAAAAATGTATATTTGTCGTCACGTAATTTAAAGGGGTCTAGCGTGTTAAGTAACTCAGAATTAAGTACTTACGCTATATTAAATGCTAATAATTTAGTATTATTAGAAGGCTCTCTAGAAGGAATTGAAGATAATTTAAGTAAATAACTAGGAGATGAGCATTATAATAAAACCTATAGTTACAGAAAAAATGACCAAACAAAGTGAGGTTTTGAACCAATTTGGTTTTTTCGTTGACAAAAAGGCTAACAAAGTACAAATTAAAAAAGCTGTTGAAGCTGCTTATGGAGTATCAGTTGTTAGCGTTAATACAATCAACGTAAGACCAGATAGAACTACAAAATACACTAAGAGTGGTTTAATAAGTGGAAAGACTAATGCTGCAAAAAAAGCAATAGTTCAAGTACAAGAAGGAGAAACAATTGATTTTTACAACAATATCTAGAATAGAAAAATGTCAGTAAGAAAACTTAAACCTATTACCCCAGGTCAGCGATTTAGAGTTGTGAATGGTTATGACGCCATTACAACTGATAAGCCGGAACGCTCTTTGATAGCGCCGATAAAAAACTCTGGAGGTAGAAATAGTCAAGGAAAGATGACCATGCGTTATACGGGTGGTGGTCACAAGCAGAGATATCGTATTATTGATTTCAAAAGAACTAAAGAAGGAATTCCTGCTTCAGTGAAATCAATTGAATACGATCCAAATCGTACTGCTTTTATCGCTTTATTAGCTTATGCTGATGGTGAAAAAACTTATGTTATTGCACAAAATGGTTTGCAAGTAGGTCAGAAATTAGTTTCTGGTCCAGAAGCGCAACCAGAAATTGGTAATACATTGCCTCTTAGCAGAATTCCTTTAGGAACTGTTATATCTTGTATCGAATTACGTCCAGGTCAAGGTGCTGTAATTGCACGTTCAGCTGGAACATTCGCTCAATTAATGGCAAGAGATGGAAAATACGCAACAATTAAAATGCCATCAGGTGAAACAAGATTAATCTTGTTAACTTGTTCAGCTACAATTGGAGCAGTATCTAATTCAGACCACCAACTAGTTGTATCTGGTAAAGCAGGTAGAACAAGATGGTTAGGAAGAAGACCTAGAACAAGACCTGTTGCAATGAACCCTGTCGATCACCCAATGGGTGGTGGTGAAGGACGTTCTTCTGGTGGACATCCACGTTCAAGAAATGGAATACCTGCTAAAGGTTATAGAACGCGTTCTAAGAAAAACCCGAGTAACAAGTATATTGTAGAACGTAGAAAGAAATAATAAGATATGGCACGTTCATTAAAAAAAGGACCTTTCGTTCATTATAAGTTAGAAAAGAAAGTTGAAGAAAACATTGCTGGAGGTAATAAAGGAGTAGTAAAGACTTGGTCTAGAGCTTCCATGATAACTCCTGACTTTGTTGGTCAAACTATCGCAGTTCATAACGGTCGTCAATTCGTACCAGTTTACGTAACAGAAAACATGGTAGGTCACAAATTAGGAGAATTTTCACCAACTCGATCTTTTAGAGGTCACGCTGGAGCAAAAAATAAAGGTAAAAAATAAGAAGCAATGGGAGTTCGTAAAAGAGAAACAGCAGACGCAAGAAAAGAGGCTAATAAGTCACTGGCTTTTGCAAAGTTAAATAACTGCCCTACTTCACCTAGAAAAATGCGCTTAGTAGCAGATCTAGTAAGAGGTCAGAAGGTAGAGAGAGCACTAAATATTTTAAGATTTAGTTCTAAAGAAGCTTCAAGAAAATTAGAAAAATTGGTTTTATCTGTTATTGCCAACTGGCAAGCAAAAAACCCTGAAGCTAATATGGAAGAAGCAGGCTTATTCGTAAAAGAGATCAGAGTAGATGGAGGTATGATGTTAAAAAGACTTCGTCCAGCACCTCAAGGTCGCGCACACAGAATTAGAAAACGTTCTAATCACGTAACAATCGTGTTGGGAGCTATTAATAACACACAAGCAAATTAATAAAGATGGGACAAAAGACAAATCCAATTGGAAATAGACTTGGTATCATCAGAGGATGGGACTCTAACTGGTATGGTGGAAATGATTACGGTGATAAATTAGCCGAAGATTATAAAATCAGAAAGTACATCCATGCTCGTTTATCAAAAGCTAGTGTATCAAAGGTATACATCGAGAGAACTTTGAAACTTGTAACCGTTACTATCACTACTGCTAGACCTGGTATCATTATCGGAAAAGGTGGACAAGAGGTAGACAAGTTAAAAGAAGAACTTAAGAAAGTTACCGACAAAGAGGTTCAAATTAACATCTTTGAAATTAAAAGACCTGAATTAGATGCTTACTTAGTTGCAACAAGCATCTGTCGTCAAATCGAAAGCAGAATTTCTTACAGACGTGCAATCAAAATGGCTATTGCTGCTACTATGCGTATGAACGCAGAAGGTATCAAAGTTTTGATTTCAGGACGTTTGAATGGAGCAGAGATGGCACGTTCAGAAGGTTTCAAAGAAGGTAGAATTCCTCTATCAACTTTCAGAGCTGACATTGATTATGCACTTGCTGAAGCTCATACTACTTATGGTAGAATGGGAATCAAAGTGTGGATCATGAAAGGTGAAGTTTATGGAAAGAGAGATCTTTCTCCGCTTGCTGGAATGGATAAAAAACAATCTGGACCAAATAGTGGTAAAGGTGGCGATTCTCCAAGAGGAGATAGAAAGCCTTTTAATAAAGGTGGTAAACCAGACGCTCGTAAAAGAAAGTAAATTTTTAAACTAAAGAAAAATGTTACAGCCTAAAAGAACAAAATACCGTAAGGTACAAAAAGGTAAAATGAAAGGAAATTCTCAAAGAGGGCATGAACTTTCAAATGGAATGTTTGGAATTAAATCTGTACATGAAGATGGAATGTTCTTAACCTCTCGTCAAATCGAAGCTGCGCGTATTGCTGCAACTAGATACATGAAAAGAGAAGGGCAATTATGGATTAAAATATTTCCAGATAAACCAATCACAAAGAAACCTCTTGAGGTACGTATGGGTAAAGGTAAAGGAGCCGTTGAATATTGGGCTGCCGTTGTTAAACCCGGAAGAATTATGTTTGAAGTAGGAGGAGTTCCTTTGTCAGTTGCTAAAGAAGCATTGCGTCTTGCAGCACAAAAACTACCTGTGAAAACTAAATTTGTCGTTGCTAGAGATTTCGAAGCATAATCTATATTATTATGAAACAATCAGAAATAAAAGATCTTTCTGCAGCGGAGTTGCAAGAGAAACTTAGTCAAACTAAGAAGATACATGCTGACCTAAAAATGGCACATGCCATATCACCAATTGAAAATCCACTTCAAATTAGAAGTGTTAGAAGAACAGTTGCAAGATTAGCTACAGAACTTACTAAAAGAGAGTTACAATAATTGTAATCTGCTGAAAATGGAAGAAAAAAGAAATTTAAGAAAAGAAAGAATTGGTGTTGTTACTTCAGACAAAATGGATAAGTCTATTGTTGTTGCTGAAGTACGTAAAGTAAAACACCCATTATACGGTAAGTTCGTGTTGAAAACAAAGAAATATGTTGCACACGACGAAACAAACGACTGTAATATTGGAGATACTGTAAGAATTAGCGAAACGCGTCCTTTAAGTAAATCTAAATGTTGGAGGTTAGTTGAAATCATTGAAAGAGCTAAATAATTATGGTACAACAAGAATCAAGACTAAAAGTAGCAGATAACACCGGGGCAAAAGAAGTTTTGACTATCCGTGTTTTAGGAGGTACTAAAAGAAGGTATGCCTCTGTTGGAGACAAAATTGTAGTTTCAATTAAAGATACTTCTCCTAACGGAAGCGTTAAAAAAGGAGCAGTTTCAACTGCAGTTGTTGTACGTACCAAAAAAGAAGTGAGAAGAGCCGACGGTTCATACATTAGATTTGACGATAACGCTTGCGTATTGTTAAATGCTGCTGGTGAAATGAGAGGAACTCGTGTTTTTGGTCCAGTAGCAAGAGAACTTCGTGAAAAACAATTCATGAAAATTGTATCATTAGCACCTGAAGTGCTTTAATTATTTGTAAGATGATAAAGCTAAAAATAAAAACAGGAGATATTGTAAGAGTTATTGCTGGAGACCACAAAGGTTCAGAAGGTAAAGTTCTTAAAGTAGATCGTGAGAAGAACAAAGCGATTGTTGAAGGTGTAAACATGGTTTCGAAACATACAAAACCAAGTGCAAAAAGCCCTCAAGGAGGAATCGTTAAGAAAGAAGCTGCAATTCAAATTTCTAACATTTCATTGATAGATCCTAAAACAAAGGAAACTACAAGAGTTGGAATTAGAGTTGAAGGAGATAAAAAAGTAAGATTTTCAAAAAAATCTAATCAAGTACTATAGTGATGGCTTATATACCTAGACTAAAAGATGAATATAAGAACAGAGTAATCTCTGCTCTTAAAGAAGAATTCGGTTACAAAAACGTAATGCAAGTTCCAAAATTGGAAAAAATCGTTTTGAGTAAAGGAGTTGGTGCAGCAGTATCTGACAAGAAACTAATTGACTATGCAGTTGAAGAGTTGACAAAGATTACTGGACAAAAAGCATTGGCTACAATTTCTAAGAAAGACGTTGCGTCTTTTAAATTAAGAAAAGGAATGCCTATTGGTGCAAAAGTTACTCTACGTGGAGAAAGAATGTATGAGTTTTTAGATAGACTTGTAACTTCATCTTTACCACGTGTTAGAGATTTTAGCGGTATAAAAGCTACTGGTTTCGACGGAAGAGGTAACTACAATTTGGGTGTTTTAGAACAAATCATTTTCCCTGAAATTGATATTGATAAAGTAAATAAAATTTCTGGTATGGATATAACCTTTGTTACTTCTGCGAAAACAGATAAAGAAGCAAAGTCATTATTAGCTGAACTAGGATTACCTTTTAAAAAGAATTAAGACATGGCAAAAGAATCAATGAAAGCCCGTGAGGTAAAAAGAGAAAAGACCGTAGCAAAATATGCTGAGAAAAGAAAAGCTTTGTTAGAAGCTGGAGATTTCGTAGGTTTGCAAAAATTACCAAAAAATGCTTCCCCTGTTCGTTTGCACAATCGTTGTAAATTAACTGGTAGACCAAGAGGTTATATGCGTCAATTTGGAATTTCACGTGTTACATTCCGTGAAATGGCAAATAACGGTTTAATCCCAGGAGTTAAAAAAGCATCTTGGTAAAAAACGTATTTTTTTACGTTTATTAAAATTTTATAAATTGGTTTCAGGTTCAAAAGAATGGTTCTTTTGAAAACCGTTTCCGCAAATTAACAAACATGTACACAGATCCTATTGCGGATTATTTGACAAGAATTAGAAACGCTGTGGCTGCAAACCACAAAGTAGTTGAAATTCCTGCATCTAATCTAAAAAAAGAAATAACAAAGATCTTATTTGATCAAGGTTATATCTTAAGCTACAAATTTGAAGACAACGCCGTTCAGGGTTCAATCAAAATAGCTTTAAAGTATGATAAAGATACTAAAGTATCAGTTATCAAAGACATCCAAAGAATTAGTAAACCAGGTTTACGTAAGTATGCAGGTTCTTCTAAAATACCAAGAATCTTAAATGGTTTAGGTATTGCAATTGTTTCTACATCAAAAGGTTTGATGACTGGAAAACAAGCCAAACAACTTAATGTTGGTGGTGAAGTAATTTGTTACGTATACTAATTTAAACTGTAGTAAGATGTCAAGAATAGGTAAAAACCCAATCGTAGTCCCTGCTGGTGTAACTGTAGAAGTTGCACAAGGTATTATTACAGTAAAAGGAAAAAAAGGTCAACTAACTCAGGAGTTTTCGGACGTAACTGTTACAGTTGAAGGTGATCAAGTCCAAGTTGACAGATCATCTGATCATAAAGACCATAGAGCTAAACACGGATTATACAGATCTTTAATCAATAATATGATTGTAGGTGTATCTGAAGGTTTTACAAAAGAATTAGAATTGGTAGGTGTTGGTTATAGAGCATCTAATCAAGGTCAAAAATTGGATTTAGCTTTAGGTTTTTCTCACAATATTGTTTTAGAAGTTGCTTCTGAAGTAGTTGTTGAAACAATATCTGAAAAAGGAAAGAATCCAATCGTTAAATTAACTTCTTTCGACAAACAACTTTTAGGGCAGGTAGCTGCAAAAATTAGAGGTTTTAGAAAACCTGAACCTTATAAAGGTAAAGGAGTTAAATTTGTGGGTGAAGTATTAAGAAGAAAAGCAGGTAAATCAGCTTAAAAAATATAAAGATATGTCATTAACAAAATCTGATAGAAGACAAAGAATTAGATATAGAATTAGAAAGACTATTAGTGGTTCTGCTACTAAACCAAGACTTTCTGTATATAGAAGTAACAAAGAAATCTACGCTCAATTAATTGACGATGTAGCAGGAGTTACTTTATTATCTGCCTCTTCAAGAGAAAAAGAAATAAATAAAGGTACAAACGTAGAAGTTGCAACTGCAGTTGGAAAACTAGTTGGAGAAAAAGCGTTAAAAGCTGGGATTGAAGCAGTAACTTTCGATAGAGGAGGTTATTTATATCACGGTCGTATTAAATCATTAGCTGAAGGCGCGAGAGCTGCTGGACTTAAATTCTAATATAGTATGTCTAATAGTAAATACAAGAATGTAGAGTTAGTAAAGCCTAGTGGTCTTGAATTAAAAGACCGTTTGGTAAGTGTTAATCGTGTTACTAAAGTTACAAAAGGGGGTAGAGCATTTGGTTTTTCTGCCATTGTAGTTGTAGGTGATGAAAATGGAGTAGTTGGTCACGGATTAGGAAAATCTAAAGACGTTTCTGAAGCAATTGCGAAAGCAGTAGAAGATGCTAAGAAAAATTTAGTTAAAATTCCTTTGAATGGTCAATCTGTTCCTCACGAACAAAAAGGAAAATTTGGTGGAGCACGTGTATTCTTAATTCCTGCCTCTCATGGTACAGGAGTTATTGCTGGTGGAGCTGTTCGTTCAGTTCTTGAATCAGTGGGTATACACGATGTATTATCAAAATCACAAGGATCATCAAATCCTCACAATGTAGTTAAAGCAACTTTTGATGCTTTACTTCAAATGAGAAGTGCTTACACTGTTGCAAAACAAAGAGGTATTTCTTTAGAAAAAGTTTTTAAAGGTTAATTCAAGGAAATTATGGCTAAATTATTAGTAAAACAAGTAAGAAGCAAAATCAACTGTCCACTTACTCAAAAAAGAGGATTAGAGGCTTTGGGACTTCGTAAAATGGGTCAAGTTGTAGAACATGATTCTAATCCAACTATCCTTGGAATGATAAATAAAGTTAAACACTTAGTTTCTGTAGAAGAAGCTAAATAACAAAATACTGTTATGAATTTAAGTAACTTACAACCTGCTGAAGGTGCTACACATAATCAAAATAAAAGGTTAGGTAGAGGAGAAGGTTCTGGTAAAGGTGGTACTTCTGCAAGAGGTCACAAAGGAGCAAAATCTCGTTCTGGTTATTCAAAAAAGATTGGTTTTGAAGGAGGTCAAATGCCACTTCAAAGACGTGTTCCTAAGTTTGGTTTTACAAACATCAATCGTAAAGAATACGAAGGTGTTAACCTTGATACACTTCAATTACTTGTAGATAATGGTGTAATTACAGATACTGTTGATATGTCAGTTTTTGTAACTAACCGTTTGGCTACCAAAAATGAAATCGTTAAGATTTTAGGTAGAGGTGAATTGAAAGCTAAATTAAAGGTAACTGCTCATAAATTTACTGCTACTGCAAAAGCCGCTATTGAAGCTGCAGGTGGAGAAGCTGTAACATTATAATTTTATAAGATGAAGAAATTTATTGAATCATTTATTAATGTTTGGAAAATCGAGGAACTTAAAAATAGAATCCTAATTACTTTAGGCCTATTATTAGTTTATCGTTTTGGAGCTCACGTTACTCTTCCAGGTATTGACGCTACTCAATTAAATAGTTTAGCAGGCCAAACTAAAAACGGTATTGGTTCAATTCTTGACATGTTTACAGGTGGTGCATTTTCAAAAGCTTCAATCTTTGCCTTAGGTATCATGCCTTACATTTCAGCATCCATTGTAGTTCAGTTAATGGGAATCGCGGTTCCTTATTTACAAAAACTTCAAAGTGATGGCGAAAGTGGAAGAAAGAAAATCAACCAAATTACACGTTGGTTAACTATTGCAATTACTTTAGTTCAAGGTCCTGGTTATATCTATAACCTTTACAGAACTTTACCAAAAGCAGCTTTCTTATTAGGATCTGATTCTTTTGCATTCCTTTTCTCTTCAGTTATTATTTTAGTTACAGGTACTATTTTTGCTATGTGGTTAGGAGAAAAAATTACTGATAAAGGAATTGGAAACGGTATATCACTATTAATAATGGTAGGTATATTAGCAAGATTACCTCAAGCATTTATTCAAGAATTTACTACAAGAGTAACTAATAATAATGGAGGTCCAATGTTATTGGTAATCGAGATAATTGTTTGGTTATTAGTAATTATATCATGTGTATTGTTAGTAATGGCAGTTAGAAAAATTCCAGTACAGTACGCTAGAAGAACTGTATCGGGAGATTTCGAACAAGATATGATGGGTGGAAATAGACAATGGATTCCATTAAAGTTGAATGCATCTGGTGTAATGCCAATTATATTTGCTCAAGCAATAATGTTCATTCCAGCTGCATTAGCAGGATTGTCTAAATCAGAAGTTTCATCATCTATTGCAGGTGCGTTTAGTAATATGTTCGGTTTTTGGTATAATTTATTGTTTGCAACTTTAATTGTTGTTTTCACTTATTTTTATACTGCGATTACTGTTCCTACAAACAAAATGGCTGATGACTTAAAAAGAAGTGGTGGATTTATTCCTGGTTTTAAACCGGGAGAAGAAACATCTAACTTTTTAGATAAAGTGATGTCTTTAATCACATTCCCAGGTTCTTTATTTCTTGCTTTAATAGCTGTGTTCCCAGCAATTGTTGTAAGTGTATTGGATGTTCAACAATCTTGGGCAATGTTCTTTGGAGGTACCTCACTTATAATTATGGTTGGTGTAGCAATTGATACAATTCAACAAATCAACTCTTATTTGCTAAATAAGCATTACGATGGTTTGATGAAAAGTGGAAAAAATAGAAAAGCAGTAGCTTAACTTATGGCAAAACAATCAGCAATAGAACAAGACGGATCAATAATTGAAGCATTATCAAATGCAATGTTCCGTGTAGAATTAGAAAATGGACATGTTGTAATTGCTCATATTTCTGGAAAAATGCGTATGCATTACATCAAATTATTACCTGGTGATAAAGTGAAACTAGAAATGAGTCCTTATGATTTGTCAAAAGCAAGAATTACTTATAGATATTAATAAAGGCTAATCAATGAAAGTTAGAGCATCAGTTAAAAAGAGAAGTCCCGAGTGCGTAATCGTACGAAGAAAAGGGAGATTGTACGTAATTAACAAAAAGAATCCTAGATTTAAACAAAGACAAGGATAGTTATGGCAAGAATAGCAGGGGTAGATATCCCAAAAAACAAGAGAGGTGTAATTGCACTAACCTATATCTTCGGATTAGGAAAAAGTAGAGCTATTGAGATTTTAGAAAAAGCTCAAGTAAGCCAAGACAAGAAAGTTCAAGATTGGAATGATGACGAAATCGGAGCAATTCGTGAAGCCGTTTCATCATTTAAAATTGAAGGAGAATTGCGTTCAGAAGTTTCTTTAAACATCAAACGTCTTATGGACATTGGTTGTTACAGAGGTATTCGTCATAGATCTGGTCTTCCGTTAAGAGGACAAAGAACTAAAAACAACTCTAGAACAAGAAAAGGTAAGAGAAAAACTGTTGCCAACAAGAAAAAAGCAACTAAATAATAAGTAGTATGGCTAAGGCAAGTGCAAAAAAACGTAAAGTAATAGTTGAGTCAACAGGAGAAGCACACATTAGTGCAACTTTCAATAACATTATCATTTCTTTAACTAACAAGAAAGGTGAAGTTATTTCATGGTCTTCAGCTGGTAAAATGGGTTTTAGAGGTTCTAAAAAGAACACTCCATACGCAGCCCAAATGGCAGCAGAAGATTGTAGTAAAGTAGCTCTTGAAGCTGGACTTAAAAAAGTAAAAGTTTATGTAAAAGGACCAGGAAACGGACGTGAGTCTGCAATTCGTTCTTTACATAACGGTGGAATTGAAGTTACAGAGATTATCGATGTTACTCCAATGCCTCACAATGGATGTCGTCCTCCTAAAAGACGTAGAGTATAATATTAATTTAAGTATAACTAGGTAGAAGTAACGATTATCGAAGGATTTGACCTGAATTCATAATCTCTACCTTAATAATTTTTTAAAAAATGGCAAGATATACTGGTCCAAAAACTAGAATTGCTCGTAAATTTGGCGAAGCAATATTCGGAGATGACAAATCTTTCGAAAAAAGAAATTATCCTCCTGGACAACACGGGATGGCTAAAAAAAGAGGTAAGAAATCTGAATATGCTATCCAGTTAATGGAGAAACAAAAAGCAAAATATTCTTACGGAATTTTAGAAAAACAATTTAGAGGTTTGTTTAAAAAAGCTTCTGCTACTAAAGGAGTAACAGGTGAAGTTCTTTTACAATTGTGTGAGGCTAGACTTGACAACGTTGTTTTTAGAATGGGTATCGCTCCATCTAGAAGAGGTGCAAGACAATTAGTTTCTCACAGACACATTACCGTTAACGGTGAAGTAGTAGATATCGCTTCTTACCACCTAAGAGCTGGTGATAAAGTAGCAGTTCGTGAAAAATCTAAATCATTAGAAGCTATTGAGCGTTCTCTTTCTAATTCAGCTCACGTATATGAGTGGATTACTTGGAATAACGATCTTAAAGAAGGTACTTTTGTTTCTGTTCCTGCAAGATTGCAGATTCCAGAAAATATTAAAGAACAATTAATCGTAGAGTTGTACAATAAATAATTAATTGACTTAGTCGAAATTATGGCAATATTTAATTTTCAGAAACCCGATAAAGTTATCATGATCGATTCTAACGATTTTGAAGGTAAATTCGAATTTAGACCTTTAGAACCTGGTTATGGATTGACTGTTGGTAATGCACTTAGAAGAGTTTTACTTTCTGCGCTAGAAGGTTACGCAATCACATCTGTTCGAATAGAAGGTGTAGATCACGAATTTTCTACAATTCCTGGAGTTGTTGAAGACGTTACAGAAATTATCTTAAATCTTAAACAAGTACGTTTTAAACGTCAAATTGAAGATGTAGATAATGAAGCTGTAACTATATCAGTATCAGGTAAAGAACAGTTAACAGCTGGTGATTTTCAAAAATTCATCTCTGGTTTCCAAGTTCTTAACCCAGAACTAGTAATCTGTAACCTTGATAAAAAAGTTAATTTGAACTTCGAATTAACAATTGAAAAAGGTAGAGGTTACGTTCCTGCAGAAGATAACAAAAAGCAAAATGCAGCAATTGGAACCATTTTTACAGACTCCATTTTTACACCAGTTAAAAATGTGAAGTATGCAATTGAAAACTTCCGTGTAGAGCAAAAAACAGATTATGAAAAATTAGTTTTTGAAATTAAAACTGACGGATCAATTAATCCTAAAGATGCCTTGACTGAAGCTGCCAAAGTTTTAATTCACCATTTCATGTTGTTTTCTGACGAAAGAATAACGCTTGAAGCCGATGAAATTGCTCAAACAGATTCTTATGATGAAGAATCATTACACATGAGACAATTACTTAAAACTAAGCTTGTTGATATGGATTTATCTGTAAGAGCATTAAATTGTTTGAAAGCAGCTGAAGTTGATACTCTAGGTGACTTAGTATCATTCAACAAAAATGACCTAATGAAATTCCGTAACTTCGGTAAAAAATCTTTAACAGAACTAGACGAACTAGTTGCTATTAAAAATTTAACCTTCGGAATGGACTTAGCAAAATACAAATTAGATAAAGAGTAATCTAATCCCGCTTTGGCGAGGTTAAATTTAACATACAATGAGACACGGAAAAAAATTCAATCATTTAAGCAGACAGACCGCACATAGAAAATCTATGTTGGCAAATATGGCTTGTTCTCTAATCGAGCACAAACGTATTAACACCACTGTTGCTAAAGCAAAAGCGCTAAAACAATTCGTTGAGCCTTTAATTACAAAATCAAAAGCAGATACCACTCACAACAGACGTATCGTTTTTTCATACTTACGTAGCAAATATGCAGTAACTGACTTATTCAGAGACGTAGCTGCTAAAGTTGGAGATCGTCCAGGTGGATATACTCGTATCATCAAAGTTGGAAATCGTTTAGGAGATAACGCCGATATGGCAATGATCGAATTAGTAGATTTTAACGAACTTTACAACGGTGGTAAAAAAGAAGTTAAAAAATCAAAAAGCCGTAGAGGTGGAAAAGCTAAGAAATCAGAAGACGTTACAGAAGCAGCACCAGTTGCTGAAGTAGTAGCTGAAGCTCCAGTAGCAGAAGTTGAAGCTCCAGAAGTTGAAGCTCCAGAAGTGGAAGCAGAAGTTGAAACTCCAGTAGCAGAAGCAGAAGTTGAAGCTCCAGAAGTTGAAGCAGAAGTGGAAGCTCCAGCAGCAGAGGCAGAAGTTGAAGCTCCAGCAGCAGAAACAGAAACTGAAGATAAAACTGAAGAATAATGATTTCATTATCAATAAATAGAAAAGGACATACTTTAATTAGTTTGTCCTTTTTTTTTGAACTTTTTTGTCAGGCATCTTCAACTAATCCTATTCCTGCTATCCATTGCAATCCTCAAAATTGCTTCGTACCTAACAATTTTGAGGGATTTTCATTGCTATCAGGAGTAAAAGAAATTTTAGGCCTCTCGATAAATTAATTTTTATAGCATCATATTTTGAATTAAATTTGTAACCACAACACAACATCTATAAAATGAAATACTCAAACAGAAAACCTGCAATTTTACTCCTTAGTGACGGAACTATTTTTCATGGAAAATCAATAGGTATAGAAGGTACTGCATTCGGAGAAGTTTGTTTTAATACCGGAATGACAGGGTATCAAGAAATTTTTACCGACCCATCGTATTTCGGTCAAATAATGGTAGCCACCAATCCTCATATAGGAAATTATGGTGTACACTTAAACGAAGTCGATTCTGACGGAATTAAAATAGCTGGATTAGTATGCAAGAATTTTAGTTTCAATTATTCGAGACCAGACGCATCCGAAAGTCTTTACGATTATTTTGAAAAAGTAAATCTAGTTGCAATTTCAGATGTTGACACCAGAGCACTAGTTAGTTACATTCGTGATAATGGAGCAATGAACTCAGTAATATGCACTGATGGAACCCCAATCGATGAACTTAAAGCTAAATTAGCATTAGTTCCAAATATGAAAGGCCTTGAACTGGCTTCTAAAGTTTCAACGAAAACTCCTTACTTCTTTGGTAATGAAAAGGCTACCTATAAAATTGCAGCACTAGATTTAGGTATAAAAACCAATATCTTAAGATGTCTCGAAGCAAGAGATTGTTACATTAAAGTATTTCCTTATAACACCTCTTTCGAAGATTTAAAAGCATTTAATCCTGATGGTTATTTTCTTTCTAACGGTCCTGGTGATCCAGATCCATTAAAGGAAGTTCAAGAAGTGACTCGTCAAATTCTTAAAACCAATACTCCTGTTTTTGGTATTTGCTTAGGCCACCAAATGATTGCTTTGGCTAACGGAATTTCTACTTACAAAATGTTTAACGGGCACAGAGGAATTAATCATCCTGTGAAAAATATGATTACTAACAAGGGAGAAATTACTTCTCAAAACCATGGTTTTGCAGTAAATAAAGAAGAATTAGAAAATCATCCCGATTTTCAAATCACTCACTTGCATTTAAATGATGGAACGGTTGCTGGAATGAAAATGATTTCTAAAAGCTGTTTTTCAGTACAATACCATCCTGAAGCAAGTCCAGGACCTCACGATGCGGCCTATTTATTTAACCAGTTTATCGATAATATTAAACTTTCGAATAACTAAAACGTTTGAGTTAATAACATTAATTAGTTTCAAAAAAAAAATACAATACTTATAATATATTTGCATAATAATTTAGAAAAAAGATATTAATAATAATAAATTTAAGATGAGCATAATTATCAAAATTCACGCAAGACAAATTTTCGATTCAAGAGGAAATCCTACTATAGAAGTAGATGTAGTAACTGAAAATGGAGTTTTAGGAAGAGCTGCGGTTCCTTCTGGAGCATCAACAGGAAAATATGAAGCAGCGGAATTACGTGATGGTGGAAAAGCTTTCCTTGGAAAAGGTGTTTTAAAAGCAGTCGAAAATGTAAATACAAAAATTGCTGAAGAATTATTAGGAACATCCGTATTTGAACAAAATCTAATTGATCAAATCATGATCGATTTAGACGGAACTCCTAATAAATCAAATTTGGGTGCCAACGCAATTCTGGGAGTTTCATTGGCAGCAGCCAAAGCAGCCGCAAATGAATTAGGATTACCATTATACAGATATATCGGTGGAGTTTCTGCCAATACCTTACCAGTTCCTATGATGAACATTATAAACGGTGGTTCTCACTCTGATGCCCCAATTGCATTTCAAGAGTTTATGATTATCCCAGTTAAAGCGACATCATTCACACAAGCGATGCAAATGGGAACTGAGATTTTTCATAACCTTAAAAAAGTATTACACGACAGAGGTTTAAGTACTGCAGTTGGTGATGAAGGTGGATTTGCTCCAAATTTAGCTGGTGGAACTGAGGACGCATTAGATACCATTAAAAAAGCAGTTGAAGCAGCAGGTTACTCTTTTGGGAACGAAATTATGGTTGCTTTAGATTGTGCTGCTTCTGAATTCTTTGTTAACGGAAAATACGATTACACAAAATTTGAAGGGGAAACAGGAAAAATTAGAACTTCTGAAGAACAAGCGGATTATTTATCGGAACTAGCGTCTAAATATCCTATTATTTCTATTGAAGACGGTATGGATGAAAACGATTGGGAGGGTTGGAAATACTTAACAGAAAAAATTGGTCACAAAACGCAATTAGTTGGTGACGATTTATTTGTTACTAACGTTGAGCGACTTTCAACAGGAATTGAAAAAGGAATTGCTAACTCAATTTTAGTAAAAGTAAACCAAATAGGAACCTTAACAGAAACTATTGCAGCGGTTAATATGGCTAAAAATGCCGGTTATACTTCTGTAATGTCTCACCGTTCAGGAGAAACTGAAGACAATACAATCGCTGATTTAGCCGTTGCATTGAACTGTGGACAAATAAAAACTGGTTCAGCTTCTAGAAGTGATAGAATGGCAAAATACAATCAATTACTAAGAATTGAAGAAGAATTAGGAGATGTAGCTTATTTTCCAGGAGTAAAAGCCTTCAAATTTAACTAGTTTTTAATTTATAAAATTACAAACGTCCATTGAGTCAATAGCTTGTTGGACGTTTTTTTATGTCTTTTTTTATGATTTTATAAAATTGTTTCCTTTTTTATAATTTTTATATATAATTTAACGAAATCGTTAGCGTATTTCTTTTTTAATTAATATGAAATACCTTAATTTTGTTTACTATTATAAATAAGATTTTTTTCAACATATTATGTCAAAAATAGCCGTATTAGAATTAGAAGGTAAAAAATATGAATTTCCTGTGATTGTAGGAAGTGAAAATGAAGTAGCCATAGACGTAAATAAATTACGTGATTTATCAGGGGCAATTACGTTAGATCCAGGTTATAAAAATTCAGGATCTTGTAAAAGTGAAATTACTTTCCTAGATGGGGAAGAAGGAATTTTGCGTTACAGAGGTTACGCAATTGAAGAATTGGCCGACAAAGCTAATTTTTTAGAAGTATCCTATTTGTTAATTTTTGGTGAACTACCTTCAAAACAACAGTTAGAAGACTTTGAAAACGGTATTAGAAAATACACTTTGGTAAATGAAGAAATGAAAAACATCATCGATGGATTTCCTAAAACGGCACACCCAATGGGCGTTTTATCTTCATTAACAAGTGCTTTGACTGCATTCAATCCAAAGTCGGTAAATGTTGAAAATGAAAAAGAAATGTATGAAGCGGTTTGTAAAACAATGGGTAAATTCCTTGTTATTGCAACTTGGACATATAGAAAAAGCATGGGTTATCCATTAAATTATTACGATAATACTAAAGGATATGTTGAAAATTTTATGCGATTAATGTTTGAAATTCCAACAGGTCCTTATGCTTCAAACCCAGTTGTTATTGACGCTTTAAATAAATTATTTATACTTCATGCTGATCACGAGCAAAACTGTTCTACTTCTACAGTTAGAATGGTAGGTTCTTCACACGCCGGATTGTTTGCTTCAATATCTGCAGGTGTTTCTGCACTTTGGGGGCCACTTCACGGTGGAGCAAATCAAGCAGTTCTTGAAATGCTAGAAGAAATTCAAAAAAATGGAGGCGATGCCGATAAATATATGGCTAAAGCCAAAGATAAAGACGATCCTTTCCGTTTAATGGGATTCGGACACCGAGTTTACAAAAATTTTGACCCAAGAGCGAAAATCATTAAAAAAGCAGCCGATGAAGTTTTAGCTACTTTAGGAGTAAATGACCCAATTTTAGCTATCGCAAAAAGATTAGAAGAAGCGGCTCTAGTTGACGAATATTTTGTTTCTAGAAAATTATATCCAAACGTAGATTTCTACTCAGGAATTATTTACCGTGCCTTAGGAATTCCAACCGATATGTTTACGGTATTATTCGCAATTGGAAGATTACCAGGTTGGATTGCACAATGGAAAGAAATGCGAGAAAACAAAGAGCCAATTGGTCGTCCAAGACAAGTGTATACAGGTCAACCTTTAAGAGATTTTAAATCTATTGAGAAAAGATAGATTTTTTGATTAATAATTGAGAAAGCTTCACTAATTGTGAAGCTTTTTTTTATATTTGTAAAGAGTCAATTCTAAGAAAATCTATGTTAAAACTAAATGTAAAAAACGAAACAGCAAGATTAAGAGCAGTAGTTTTAGGATCGGCAATTAATAATGGGCCCACGCCAACTATAGAAGAAGCCTATGATCCAAAATCATTAGAGCACATTATAGCAGGGACCTATCCTATTGAAGTTGATATGGTTAAAGAAATGGATGGCTTTAATGAAGTATTTAAAAAATATGACGTAGCCGTTTATCGACCTGAAATGATCGAAAACTACAATCAGATTTTTACTCGTGATATAGGATTTGTAATTGATGATATCTTTATAAAAGCTAATATTTTACCTGATAGAGAAAGGGAACTTGATGCAATCAAATATATAACTGATCAAATTGATCCTTTGAAAGTAATTCGCCCGCCAGAAGAAGTGCATATAGAAGGTGGCGATGTAATGCTTTGGAATAATTATATTTTTATTGGAACCTACAAAGGAAGCGATTATAAAGATTATATCACCGCAAGAACCAATTGGCAAGGAGTGGAGTTTATCAGAAATCTATTTCCAAATAAAATTGTAAAAGAATTTGATTTGGTTAAATCTAAAATTGAAGCCAGAGACAATGCACTTCATCTAGATTGCTGTTTTCAGCCGGTAGGAAACGACAAAGGAATTATTTACAAACAAGGTTTTCGTGAGGAATCGGATTACCTTTATTTAGTTAAATTATTTGGTAAAGAAAATCTATTTCACATCAATAGAAATGAAATGTACCATATGAATTCTAATGTTTTTTCAATAGCTCCAAACGTAGTAGTTTCAGAACAAAAATTCGAAAGACTAAACGCTTGGCTTAGAGAAAAAGGATTTACCGTTGAAGAAATTCCCTATGCTGAAATTGCTAAACAAGAAGGACTTTTAAGATGTTCAACATTGCCGCTGGTTAGAGATTGAGAAATTAGAAGCAAGAAAATAGAAATAAGAAAATAGACTTTTACTTTAAGACATTAAAAATATGAATCAAACTACCAACTCCATATTAATGATTCGCCCGGTAGCTTTTCGAATGAACGAGCAAACGGCAGTAAATAATTATTACCAAAAAGTAATTGATGGGTTATTGCCAGCAACTGTTAACGCAAAAGCCCAGCAAGAATTTGATACTTTTGTAGCAAAGTTAAAAGCAGTTGGTGTTGATGTTATTGTTGTAGAAGATACTTTAAATCCAGACACACCCGATAGTATTTTTCCAAACAACTGGATCTCATTTCATGAAAATGGTGACATTGCTTTGTTTCCAATGTTTGCTGAAAATAGACGCTTAGAACGCCGCGAAGATATTCTGGATATTCTCGAGGAAAAAGGGTTTGTTATCGACAATATCATGGATTATACTTCTGCTGAGGAAGATAATTTTTTTCTAGAAGGCACAGGAAGTATTCTGCTTGATCGTGAAAATGGCAAGGCATATTGCGCATTATCGCCAAGAGCCGATGATGAATTATTTATTGAATTTTGTGAAGATTTCGACTTAAATCCTATTATTTTTGAAGCGTTTCAAACAGTAAATGGAGAACGAAAATTGATTTATCATACCAATGTTATGATGTGTATTGGGGAAACCTATGCCGTAATTTGCGCCGATTCAATAGACGATAAAAAAGAACGCAAAATGGTGATCGATAGTTTAAAAGGAGATGATAAAGAAGTGATTTACATTACTGAAGATCAAGTCAATAATTTTGCTGGAAATATGCTTGAGGTTAAAGGCGCTAACGATAGAAGGTATTTAATAATGAGTTCCGCAGCTCAAAAAAGTCTTACTAAAAAACAAATAGCTCAATTAGAAGAACATGTAACTATTTTAAGTTCAAGTTTAGATACCATTGAAGCTTGTGGCGGAGGAAGCGCCCGTTGCATGATGGCTGAAATATTCTTGCCAAAAGAGGAAATTTAAACCCCATTTAATTCGTATTTTTGCAAAATGAAAAATAAAAAAACCCTTGTGCTTGGAGCGTCAACAAAGCCAGATAGATACTCGTTTAAAGCAATCACCATGTTAGTTGAAAAAGGTTATTCCGTACTTGCAATTGGTCAAAATACAGGTGATGTGGCCGGAGTAAAAATTTACACTAAAGCCATTCCCTTGTCACAAATCAATACTGTTTCTTTGTATCTTAATCCTGCTCGACAACGAGATTACTATAATTATATCGTAGAAGCAAAACCTAAACGAGTGATTTTTAACCCCGGAACCGAGAATCCTGAGTTCTACCAATTACTAAAATTGAATAATATAAAAGTGGAAGTGGCGTGTACATTGGTGCTTTTAACTACCAATCAATATTAATTTTATTTGGAGCTATTTCCTGCTGTACGTTTCAATCTTTGCTTTTTTAAGAAAAAAAGCAAAGGATTTACACTTCCATCAGGGCTAAAAAATCAAAATTGCGTCTGAGAAGTTGCAGGTTTACTGATTAGCAATAATCCTATAAAAGTGATCAAACCATTAATAATAATTAACTCACTATCAATTACATAATTACCAAATAGAGTTGAAGAATTATAATTAATAAAAAAACATATTGCTGGTGAAAGCACACAAATTAAAGGAACCAAATTGTCCTGAACAGTTTTAGTTTTCATAAACATTCCAAAGCAAAATAAGCCTAATAGAGGACCATAAGTATAGGATGCAATTTTAAAAATCATACTTACAACCGAAGCGTCATTTATTGCATTAAATAGCAAAATTACCAAAAACATTAATGTTGAAAAACCAATATGAACGAAATGTCTAGTTCTAACCATATTTGCTTTAGCAGCATTTTCAGCTTTATCCATTCCTAGAAAATCGACACAGAAAGAAGTTGTTAATGCCGTTAAAGCGGAATCTGTAGTTGCAAAAGTTGCCGCCGTTAGTCCTAGTAAAAAGACAATAGCAGGAATCATAGCTAAATGATTAAAGGCTATTTCAGGAAAAAGTAAATCCGTTCTTGGTTTTCCTGTAATTAAATCCGCAGGAACTTCAATACCATTTTTTGATGCATATAGATAGAGTAAAGCGCCAACGCTTAAAAAGAAAATATTAATTATTACAAAAATCCCAGTAAAAGTAAACATGTTTTTCTGAGCTTCTTTGATATTATTACAACTCAAATTCTTTTGCATCAAATCCTGATCTAGTCCAACCATTGCAATAGTTACAAATATTCCTCCTAAAATTTGCTTAAGAAAATAAGTACCTTTCATGTAATCTTCATAGAAAAATACCTTAGAATAATTACTATTTTTTATTGCTTCAAAAGCTTCAAAAACTCCAAAATTTAAACTACTACAAATGAAGTAAATCGTTAAAAAAACCGAAGAAACTAAGAAAACAGTTTGAAGAGTATCCGTAATTATTATCGTTTTTAAGCCGCCTTTATACGTGTAGGCAAATATCAATAATAAAGAAATTAATACCGTTGCTGCAAATGGAATTCCATAATAATCAAACACATAGCGTTGTAAAACAATCACCACTAAATACAATCTAAATGCAGATCCAATTGTTCTACTAATCAAAAATATTGTTGCTGCAGTTTTATAGCTTATTTTTCCAAGACGTTGTTCAAAATAGCCATATATAGAAGTCAAATTCATTCTATAATATAAAGGAAGCAAAACTTTTGCAATGATAATAAAGCCAATAGCGTTTCCTAAAACAAATTGAAAGTACTTGAATTGAGTTTCAGGATTTCCCACTTCTCCAGGTACTGAAATAAAAGTAACGCCTGAAAGCGCAGTACCAATCATCCCAAAAGCTACTAAATACCATTTTGAATTTTTATTTGCCTTGAAAAAAGCTTCATTTCCAGTATTGTTTTTACTAACAAAATGGGAAATTAGAAATAAAATCCCAAAATAAACTAACATTAATAGTACAATTGCGAAAGGAGTCATGATTTTAATTTTTATTTACAAATAACTTAATTTTCTTTCAATAATTAAACAACTTAAGAAATAAATAATATATTTGTTGAAAATTTAAATTTTAATATTATGAAAAACCTAGCTGTATTAATTTTATTAATTTCAACTTTTGCTGTTGTAGCTCAAGAAAACAAATCTGATGTTAAACCAAAGTGGATTATTGGATTTGGTGCTAACATTATTGATAACACTGCCACTAAAAACGGAAATTATTTTAACGCTTCAGAACAGTGGAATTATTTACCAACAATTTCAAAAGTAAGTTTAGAAAAAATCATGAGTGATCAATTTTCAATTGAAGGAGCATTCGGAATCAATAAACTTTCAAAAGGTACAATGCAAAATGGAGCATTTACAAATGAAGATAAAAATTATGTAGGATTTGATTTAAACGGTAAGTTTTATTTCGGTAAAGAGTTTATAAAATCCCCTGCCTTTGACCCATACCTTGTAGCGGGATTTGGGGTAAACTATGTTGGTGATAATTCAAATCAATCTTCTAATTTTGGATTAGGATTCAATTTTTGGTTTAGTCCAAACATTGGTTTGCGCATGCAGTCACAAGGTAAATATGGATTTACTCAAACGACACTTTTAAATAATCATATTCAACATAGCGCAGAATTAGTTTTGAAATTGTAAATAATTAAATATAACTTTTAAACCGCCTATTGGCGGTTTTTTTATTTAACAAGTTTATTAGATTTCTATTTATTATTTTATTGTTTGGTTTTTTTTAAATAAAATGAGTACTTTTGTTACTCAAAATCGATTAAAAAATGTTAGAAACTCTTATTACATCGAAAACCCGTCTTAGAATTTTGGTAAAATTTTTTATAAATGCTGCCAATAAAGGTTATTTGCGAGGTCTTGCAGAGGAAATGCATGAGTCTACAAATGCTATAAGGAAAGAGTTAAATAACCTTGAAGAAGCAGGTTATTTAAAAAAAGAAGCTGTTCAAAACAGAATTTCCTACAAAGCAAATACAAAACACCCACTTTATAAAACACTTAAAAATATTATATTTCAACACATTGGTTTGGACTCTATTGTTGAAATGATTTTGGATAGAATGGGTGATGTAAAAAAGGTAATTGTAATAGGAGATTATGCTAATGGAATTGACAGTGGAACAATAGAAGTAATAGTTATTGGAGATGAATTAAATACAGAATATATTGAAAATTTATCAGGTAAAATAGAAAATGAAATAAAACGAAAAGTTCAGTTTTTCATTACCCAAAAATACGATGGCAAAGGATTATTAATTTATGATTCTGAAAGCTCTAGTAACGTTAAAACCGAATAGAGATGCCTTGGTTTGCTATATATACAAAGCCGAAAAATGAAAAGAAGGTTGTTGAAGGACTTGAAAAAATAGGAGTTGAGGTTTATTGTCCAATGATTACTCAGGTTAAACAATGGTCTGATAGAAAAAAGAAAGTGGAAATGCCACTAATTAATTCTTATGTGTTTGTAAATATAGCCGATAAAAATAGAAATATCGTTTTTAATGTTCCGGGCGTAGTGAGGTATTTATTTTGGTTAGGAAAGCCCGCAGTAATTCAAGATCAAGAAATTGAAGTTTTAAAAGATGGGTTAAAAGGAATATTAAATAATGTTGAAGTCCAGGGTATACAACCTGGCGATATATTAACAATTTCTAAAGGTCCCTTTCAAGGAAAAGAGGGAATTGTTTCGCAAATTGAAAAAAATAAAATCCGATTAGTTTTAAAAGAACTAGGGGTTTTAATCACTATTTCTAAAGAGGAATAAGTATTAATTTTTATTATTAATTTAGTTGATCATTTTTTGTGACTGACGTGGCGAAGCCGTTAAAAAAATAAAAGTTTAGAATAAAAGAGTTATTTTTAATTAACTAGAATAAATAAATAATTATGTATTTTTCAAATAATAATATTGCAATCATTGGCTTGGGATACGTTGGACTTCCTCTGGCAGTAGCCTTCGGATCAAAATACAAAACGCTAGGCTTTGATATAAATACTAATAGAGTTTTAGAATTATCGAATGGAATTGATAGAACCTTAGAATCTGACTTCGAAAAAATTAAAGCGGCTTCACAACTGAGTTTTTCTAGTAACATCGAAGATTTAAAAAATTGCGATATTTTTATTGTTACAGTTCCAACACCAATAAATCAATTTAAAGCACCTGACTTAGCACCATTGATCAAAGCATCTGAAATGATTGGAAAAGCTATGAAAAAAGGAGCTGTCGTAATTTATGAAAGCACTGTTTACCCCGGTTGTACTGAAGAGGATTGCGTTCCTATTTTAGAAAAAAATAGTGGGCTTAAATTTAATCAAGACTTTTTTTGCGGTTATAGTCCGGAAAGAATTAACCCTGGAGACAAGGTAAATACGTTAACTACAATTAAGAAAGTTACTTCGGGTTCAACACCTGAAATTGCTACATTTGTTGATAATTTATATTCTTCAATAATTACAGCAGGAACATTTAAAGCGCCAAGTATAAAAGTTGCGGAAGCAAGTAAAGCTATTGAAAATGCACAACGAGATGTAAATATCTCATTTGTAAATGAATTGGCATTAATTTTCGATAGAATTGGAATTGATACAAATGACGTTTTGGATGCTGCAGGAACAAAATGGAATTTTCTTAAATACAAACCTGGATTGGTAGGTGGACATTGCATTGGGGTTGACCCTTATTATTTAGCTCACAAAGCAGAGAGTTTAGGATATCATCCTCAAGTAATTCTTTCTGGAAGAAGGGTAAATGATACTATGGGAATGTTCATAGCTGGAAAAGTAGTGAAAATGATGATTCAAAAAGGGACTAATGTTAAAGGAGCTAAAGCACTGATATTAGGAGTTACTTTTAAAGAGAACTGTCCTGACATTCGTAATTCTAAAGTAGTTGATATTTATAACGAATTGGTTCAGTTTGGATTGAAAGTTGATGTTTTTGATCCACACGCAGATGCAAGTCTAGTACAAAAAGAATACAACATACAATTACAACAATCTCCTACTAAGTACGATGCCATAATTCTGGCAGTTGCTCACAAAGAGTTTTTACAAATAAATTTAAATGACTTCAAAAACGGCCAACATACAGTCGTGTTCGATAGTAAGGCTGTTTTGGATAGAAAAGATGTCGATGCTAGGTTATAAGCTATTAAATATATCTTCTAAATTGATTGTAAGTTTGAAAATAGTATAATGAATATAAATTGTTATTTTTATATATGAATTTAAATACCAAAATATTTATAGCAGGCCATAAAGGTATGGTAGGATCAGCAATTTGGAGAGTTTTATCCAAAAAAGGCTATACTAATTTAATTGGTGCTAGAAGTGAAACTTTAGATTTAAGAAACCAAGAAGCAGTTAGAGATTTTATCACAAACCAAAAACCCGAAATTATTATCGATGCCGCAGCGAAAGTAGGAGGTATTTTGGCTAATAAAGATTTTCCATACCAATTTTTAATGGAAAACATGCAAATTCAAAATAATCTAATTAGCACCGCTTTTGAACTTGGAATTGATAAATTCATTTTTCTTGGAAGCTCTTGTATTTACCCAAAATTGGCTCCTCAACCTCTTAAAGAAGAATATTTATTAACGGGTGCATTAGAAACCACAAATGAATGGTATGCTTTAGCAAAAATTACTGGCGTAAAATCATGCCAAGCAATAAGAAATCAGTTCGGAAAGGACTATGTAAGTTTAATGCCAACTAATTTATACGGCACACATGACAATTTCGATTTAAATAGTTCCCATGTTTTACCAGCAATGATTAGAAAATTTCATGAAGGTAAAATAAACAATAATTGTCCTGTAACTTTGTGGGGAAGCGGAACTCCATTGAGAGAGTTTTTATTTGTTGACGACTTGGCGGAAGCAGTAGTTTTTGCATTAGAAAATAATTTGCCAGATTACTTATACAACATTGGAACAGGTAAAGATTTAACAATTAAAGAATTGGCATCATTAATTCAAAAAATAGTAGGTCACAAGGGCAAAATAATTTGGGATAATTCAAAGCCAGATGGAACACCAAGAAAGCTATTGGATGTTTCCAAAATGAATGAACTTGGTTGGAAACATCGAATAAATTTGGAAGATGGAATCCAAATTACTTACGATTGGTTTTTAGAAAATTTGCAGGATTATAAAGAATTGAAAATGTAAGAAAGTTTAATCGTTTAAGAAAGTTAAAATTGTTTATCGAAGAAACTTCAATTTCAATTGCAATAGGAATAACAATAGCTAAATAGTATTTTCAATTACCAATAAATTTTCAAATTAACTTTTCCCGATTAACCAAATCAACAAATAACCAAATCAACAAATAAACACATCAACGTTTACAATACAAACAGTATGGATACTAATCAAAAAATAGCATTAATTACAGGCGTAACAGGTCAAGACGGATCCTATTTAGCAGAATTATTATTAGAAAAAGGGTACATGGTTCATGGTATTAAGCGAAGAGCATCTTCTTTTAATACTCAAAGGATTGATCATTTGTATAGAGACCAACACGAAAATAATGTGCATTTTAAATTACATTATGGAGATCTAACAGACGCTACAAATTTGATTCGAATTATTCAAGAGATTCAACCAGACGAAATTTATAACTTAGGTGCTATGTCACATGTAAAAGTTTCTTTTGATTCACCTGAATATGTTGCCAATGTTGATGCGTTAGGACCTTTGAGGATTTTGGAGGCGGTTAGAATATTAGGTCTAGAAAAGAAAACTAAAATATATCAAGCATCAACCTCTGAGTTGTACGGTGGATTAGAAGTAAATAAAAATGCAAAAGGATTTTATGATGAAAACTCACCATTTTATCCACGCTCACCTTATGGAGTTGCAAAAATATATGGATTTTGGATAACTAAAAACTACCGTGAAGCTTATAATATTTTTGCTTGTAATGGAATTCTATTCAATCATGAATCTCCAAGAAGAGGGGAAACATTTGTAACTAGAAAAATAACAATGGCAACAGCTGCAATTGCTTTGGGAAAACAAGATTGTTTGTATTTAGGGAATCTTAATTCACAAAGAGATTGGGGACATGCTAAGGATTATGTAGATGCGATGTGGCGAATTTTACAACAAGATGTTGCTGAAGATTATGTGATTGCTACTGGAGTGTCGACCTATATTCGCGATTTTGTTCGTTTAGCATTTGCAGAAATTGGAATAGAATTGACATTTGAAGGTGATAATGAAAACGAAATTGCTAAAATTAAAGCGTGTAATAATCCTGAATATCAATTAGAAATTGGTAAAGTAGTTGTGCGTGTAGATTCACAATATTATCGTCCAACAGAGGTCGACTTGTTAATTGGGGATCCTACAAAATCCAAAACACAATTGGGTTGGGCGCCACAATACGACTTGGCAGGATTGGTAAAAGAAATGGTAGCAAGCGATATAGAATTAATGCAAAAAGGGTAATTGTTTTAATCACTCAACCCATAACCTTCTAACCGATTAACCGTTCAAAAAAAGCTTAAAAGTTTATTACTTTAATTAAACACTTATCATCAACCACAAAAAAACATGTGCCGAATAGCAGGAATTATTGATTCTTCTTCAACTACTTTAAAAGAAGATATTTTGAAAATGCGCGACGCAATGCATCGAGGTGGTCCTGATGATTCAGGAGTTTATTTTAATGATACAATTGCTTTAGGCCACAGACGACTTTCGATAATTGATCTATCTTCAGCAGGGCACCAACCCATGATAAGTGAAGATGAAAATTTGGTATTGTGTTATAATGGTGAAATTTATAATTTCAAAGAAATTCGAACTGAATTAGAAGCTTACGGATTTACTTTTAAAACAAAAACAGATTCCGAGGTAGTTTTAAAAGCATTTGAAAAATGGGGAAATGCCTGTTTCGAAAAATTTTACGGAATGTTCGCGTTGGCAATTTACAATAAAGCCAAAAATGAAATGACCCTTGCAAGAGATCACGCCGGTATCAAACCTTTATATTATTTTTTTGAGGAAGGAAAATTGTATTTTGCGTCTGAGATTAAAGCATTTAAAGCCTTAAACCGTTTTGAAGAAAATCCTAATTGGCGAGTTTATTTTTTAGCTTTTGGGCATTTGCCAGAACCGATAACTACAATCGAAAGAGTTCAATCTTTGCCTAAAGGCACCCTATTAAATATTAATACTAAAAGTGGGGAAGTCAAAACAGAAAGATTTTCAACTTTTCAATTTACTTCAGCTATAAATAATAAAGAAGTGGCCTTGGAAAAAGTAAAACAAATTCTAACGACTTCAGTTGAGAGGCATCTGATTTCAGATGCACCAATAGGATTATTTTTAAGTGGTGGTATTGACAGTAGTTTGTTAACATTATTAGCACAGCCACTTTTAAAAGAATCTTTACAAACTTTATCAATTGTATTTGATGAAGAAGCCTATTCTGAAAGAAAATTTCAAGAGATTATTATCCAAAAAACGGGAGCTAATCATAGTACTTTTACAGTTTCTGAAGAACATTTTTATGAAGCTTTGCCCGATGTTCTTCTAGCGATGGATCAACCCACAACAGATGGAATTAATAGTTATTTTATTTGTAAATATGCTAAAGAAGCTGGGCTCACAGCAGTACTAAGTGGATTAGGAGCAGATGAATTATTTGGCGGCTACAATTCTTTTGTTAATTCTAGTAAAATCACACAAGTGAAAAAATGGATACCTAGATCTTTTTTTAAATTGGCGCAATATTTTGGAAAAGACAAATATCAAAAAGCTGCTTTTTTATATATAAAGGGTCCAATTGGAGAATATCTATTTCATCGGGGATTACTTTGTCCGAGGGAAATCAGTAAGATTTTGGGAATAAAAGAACAAAAAGTTTGGGAATTGATAAATGAGCTTACTAATTATTATCTAAATAATCAAGACAATAATCTTGAAGAATTTAATTCTCAAGCCCCTTTTAATAAAGCATCATTTCAAGAAATTAATTTATATATGCAAAATCAACTATTAAAAGATAGTGATTTTATGAGTATGTGGCATGCAATTGAAGTTAGAGTTCCTTTTTTAGATAGAGAATTACTTGAGTTAGCCTATGAAATAGCTCCAGAAGTTAAAAGTACTCAGCCTAAAAAATTCTTGCTAATTCAAGCTTTCAAAGACCTATTACCTAAAGAAATTTGGGATAGACCTAAAATGGGATTTACATTTCCTTTCCAGGATTGGCTTCTGGATAATGGTAAAACAAACTTAGCAAAACAAATAAATAACAGTCCGAAAATACCTAATAATGATTATGCTAATTTTCAATATAAAAAAGGAAATTATACATGGAGTAGGTATTGGGCAACTGTTTTAAGTCAAAATTTGAATTAATATTTTGAAAACAGCAATAATAATTGGAATTTCAGGCCAGGACAGTGCCTATTTGTGTAAACTTTTACTAGAAAAAGGGTATAAAGTTATTGGAATTACTCGTAATCTTTTAAATCCTAATTTTTTAAATTTAAATTATTTAGGTATAGAATCTGACATTGAAATGATTGAAATTTCAAAAAGTGGTCCGGAAATAATTGAAAAAATATTAAAAAAATACACGCCTGATGAAGTATACAATTTAGGGGCTCAAAGTAGTGTAGGTTACTCCTTTATTGACCCAATCAATACAGTAAATTATAACATTATGAGTGTTTTACATTGGTTGGAAGGAATAAAAAAACTTAATTCAAATACACGATTTTATCAAGCCTCTAGTAGTGAAATGTTTGGCAATGTTAGAACTTCTGATTTACCACTTACAGAAAGTTTAATCTTTCATCCTGCCAGTCCATATGGAGTTTCGAAAGCAGCAGCTCATTGGCTCACTGTTAATTATCGTGAGGCCAATCAAATTTTTAGTTCTTGTGGTATATTATTTAACCATGAATCGGCTTTAAGAGGACCTAATTATGTTGTAAAAAAAATAATTAATGCTGCCGTAAAAATAAAACTTGGGATGAATAGCGATCCTATTTTTGTAGGAAATACAAATATTAAAAGAGATTGGGGATATGCTCCAAAATATGTAGAGGCTATGTGGAAAATATTGCAACACCATAAAGCGGAAGATTTTTTAATATGTTCGGGAAATGTTATGTCATTAACTGATTTAATTTCGATGGTAATGAATCAATTGGAATTAGATATTGAAAAATACATTCAAGTGGACCCGTTGCTTTTTAGACCAGTAGATTTAGAAGAAATTTATGGTGATAATACAAAAGCTAAAAAGTTACTAAATTGGGATTATAATATTAGTAATGAGCAATTAATTGAAACTTTAATAAGCGATGAATATCATTTTATTGAATGGGAATCAAGACAAATAAAAAAATAAAAGTTGTTTTCTTTAATAGAAAACCTCGCTCATTAGGTAATTTTAGTGTTGAAATTTATTTTAAATTGATGCAAGATTATTTACAAGCAGATTTTGAAATTGTAAATAAAGTGATGCCTTATGAAAGTAATGGTATAATAAACCGAATTCTAAATGTGATTTTTTGTTTTTTAAATCAAGGAGACGTTAATCACATAACTGGGGATATACATTATGTTACACTTTTATTAAGAAAATCAAAAACTATCCTTACCATACTAGATTGTGGGATGTTATATGAAACAAGTGGATTAAAAAATAAAATATTTAAAAAATTTTGGTTTGATATTCCTATCAAAAAATCTAAAATTATTACTTCAATATCGAATGCTACAAAGATTGATTTGTTGAAATGGGTAGATTGTGATCCAAATAAAATCGAAGTTATTTATGTTTGTATCTCTCCAGAATTTAAGCAAAGTGAAAAATCTTTTAATTCAGAAAATCCAAGAATTTTGCAAATAGGTACGGCAGTCAATAAAAATTTAAAACATTTGATTCCCGCACTAAAAGACATAAAATGTACCTTAGTTATAATAGGTAAAATTGATTCAGAAATCAAGAATTTAGCATATGAAAACAATATTAACCTGGAACTTCATGACCGAAGATTGTCGGATGAGGAAGTATGGGAAGAATATAATAAATGTGATATTCTAAGTTTAGTTTCTACTTTAGAAGGATTTGGAATGCCAATAATTGAGGCAAATGTCGTTGGAAGAGTTTGCATAACTGGAAATACTTCATCAATGCCAGAAATTGCAGGAAATGCGGCACATATTGTAAACCCTTTTGACATTCATGATATTCACTTAGGATTTAAAAAAATAATCGATGATAAAGAATATAGAGACAGCTTAATTACTAATGGGTTTAAAAATGCAACTAGATTTAGTGCAGTTGCATTGGCCAATCAGTATTCAAAACTTTATAATAAAATCGCTATTAATAAATAATTTAATTAAACTTTAAAAACTCCCTCATTTTTATTACCTATGAAAAAATTTATTTTAAGAATTATTTCTTTTTTACTCCCACATAAATCTATTTTAATTTTTTGTACAGGTTTTTTTCTAGCTTCGGCTATAATATTCAAATTAGACGCTGATTACACAGAAGATCTTTTCAAGCAATTAGCAAGACATATAAAAGAAGAAGCAGTAAGTAGACATTACACTGAAACGGAGACTATTATTCATACAATGAATGTTACTTATAAAATGCAACTTGAAAACAAAAGAAACTTGTTTAGTTATAGGCCACAAAGTTTTAAGGGTATACACATGCGGTCTTCAGATTTAGATTTGTTAGATGTTAGCGGTAGCTGCGGCAGCGCAACAGTAGTATTAATGCGAACCTATTTAACAATGGGTTACCAGGCAAGAATTGGCCAAATGTATGTAAACAATCATTATGCCGGCCACATGATAGTAGAAGTGAAGGTAAATGGTAAGTGGCGGGTTTTGGATCCGTTATTCAATCAGTTTTTTTATAAATCGGACAGTAGTTTGGCCTCTTTTGAGGATTTAAAGCAAAACTTCAAATTTTATTCAAAACAGTGCGGTAAGTGGTATCCTAAAAAATATATGTTTGAGAATGTAAGGTACACCAATTGGAATAAAATTCCATTAATATCCCCTTTATTAAAAAAAGGACTGAACCTTATTTATGGTGAAAAAGAAGCAAATGAAATTTGTTTAAGAAAGTATATTATTAAGTTTTACATCATCTGGCATTATCTATTTTTAACTGGCTTTATAGTTTGTAGCTTTTTTTTGTTACTTCAAAAGTGGTTGGAAAGAAATAAAATTTAAATGGAAGCATCGCTTAAAACCAACTTAATCTGGGACTATTTAAATCGCTTTGGCACAACATTAATTGGGCTAATTACCAGTGTTTTACTATCAAGGTTATTAACTCCCTCTGAATTTGGCATAGTTGGAATTGCCATGGCTGTTAACGCAATGGGTGGTATTTTTTTAAATTTAGGATTTGTAAATGGAATAATTCAGTCAAAGAATATTGATAATAAAATGCTTTCAACAGCCTTTTATATTAATTTATGCATGGCATTAATTATATATTTTTCAATATTCATTTCTTCAAAATGGATAAGCATATATTATGGATTAGTTGATTTAGATAAAATATTGAAGATTTCTGCTATCGCATTTCTATTTAATGCTATGAGTTTAATATCATACGCCCAGTTAAATAGAGAAATGAAATTTAAATTAATAGCTTTTGTTGATTTAATAAGTGCTTTAATAAGTGGTATTATTGGGATTTATTTGGCATTACATAATTATGGAGTATGGAGTATTGTAATTCAACAGTTAGTAAACTCTATAATTTTGTTTTTTAGCTTCTTTTTTATTAAGAAATGGATTCCAACATTATATTTTAAATTTTCAAGTATTAGCTCATTATTTAAATTTGGAAAATTTATATTCTTATCTAATTTACTTGAGACAGTTTATTCTAGATTTGATATATTAATTATTGCTAAAATTTTTAATGTAAATACTCTTGGACTTTACACAAGAGCTCAAGGATTGGAATTAACAATAAGAAATTTAAGTTCTAGCAGCTTACTCAATGTACTTTTCCCTGCTTTTTCAAAAATTAAAGAAAATCTGGTTTTACTTAGAGAATCTTATTATAAATATTTTGAAATAATATGTTTATTATTTTTTTTTATTGCTGGTATTTTTTTTATTATATCAGAACAATTGTTTGTAATTTTATTTGGTCTAAATTGGAGCCAATCGTCAATATATTTTAAATTAATGATTTTGGCAGGTTTTTCTTACCCTTTATGCAATTTAGGAGTTTCAATTATTCAATCAAGAGGTAATAGTAAAAGTGTTTTATTATATGAAATATTTAAAAGAATTATTCAAATTCCGTCCTATTTTATCGCTTTTTATTACGGATTACAAGCATTTTTAATTAGTTTTATTTTTTTAGGATTTGTAAATACAATTTTGAACATTGCAATAGTTAAAAAAGAAATAGATATTTCTTTAATAAAAACCATTAAAATATTATTGAAATATTTAGCACCTTCAGTTTTAATTGCAATTTTAATTGTTAATTCATTTTTTAATTATTTTCAATTTTCAAACACAATTTTCAAAGTCACATTGGAGGTATTATTTTATATAACTTGCTATTTACTATTTCATTTTTTCACTAAGAGCAATCCGCTTTTAATAATAATAAACCATTTTAAAAATAAGTTTAATTAATATTTTTTTCATTTTGTATTTAAAAATAAAAAATTTTGTAAAGAAATTTGGTGTATTGTATTTAATAATAAAGGTAACAACTACTATAGTTAGACCTTTCAATTTTAAATTATTTTTAAAACTAAAAGCATATTACTTTTTTAAAAAATCGGATGTTACAATAGGTTCAAATGTACTAATTAACACTCCTTTTTTTTATGGTGACTTTGGTAAAAATGTAATAATATATTCGAATACTATTTTTGAATTTGATATCAATTCACGTTTTACAATTGGAAACAATTCTGTCTTGTCTTATGGTGTTTTAATTTCTTGTAGTAAAAAAATTAAGATTGGCAACGACGTTCAAATAGGTGAATATACTTCGGTTAGAGATTCATCACATGATTATTCCGAATTAGGAGTACCAATGAAATACAACCCTGATATTTCAAATGAAATTAACATTGGTAATAATGTTTGGATTGGAAGAGGTTGTATGATAATGCCAGGAACAATAATTGAAGATGGGGTGGTGGTAGGTGCAAATAGTATAGTTAAGGGTCATTTATTAGCTAATAATATATATGCAGGAAGCCCAATTAAATTTATTAAAAGTAGAATCTAAAAAAGTATGAAACCAAAATTAGTATATTTTCTATCCCATCCAATTCAATATATATCCCCACTTTTACAAGAATTGGCAAAAGAGGTAGATTTAGAGGTTTATTATTATTCCGATGTTAGTATAAAAGGAGGAATTGACAAAGGGTTTGGAAAAGCAATTCAATGGGACACTCCTTTATTAGAAGGATATAATAGTAATTTCTTGAAGAATTATAGTAAATCCAATTCAATGAATTGTAAGTTTAGTGATGCATTAAACTTTGGTGTTTGGAATGTTTTACGAAAGTCAAAAAGTAAAATTGTATTAGTAAATAGCTGGTCATATGGTACTGATTTAATGATTATTTTTAGCGGTTGGCTTTTTGGAAAAAAAGTATGGCTTCGATCAGAAAATCCACTTCATAAAGAAATAGTTCAGCCTAAATATAAACAAATTCTAAAAAAAATAATACTTAAACATTTTGTATTTAAATTTTTCATTGATAAATTTTTATATATTGGGAGTGAGAGTAAAAAAAATTATATTTATTTCGGAGTATCTGAAAAAGACCTTATCCATACACCTTATTGTGTAGATAATGACAAATTTCAAAAAATTAATTCTGATTTAAATAAAAATAGCTCTTTAATTAAAGAAGAATTACATCTGCCAACTAATAAAAAAATCATATTATTTTGCGGAAAATATATTGATGTAAAAAGACCACTTGATTTGGTTAAAGCGTTTAATAAGAAATCATTTGAAAATGCTACATTAGTATTAGTGGGAGAAGGAGAACTTAGAAAATCTATTGAAAATTATATTAAGGACTATAATATAGAAAATGTGATTTTAACTGGTTTTGTAAATCAATCTGAAATTGTTAAATACTACTCAGTTGCTGATTTATTTGTTCTTTGTTCTGAAATGGAAACATGGGGATTAGCAGTAAATGAAGCTTTTAATTTTCAAATTCCATGTGTTGTAAGTGACAATTGTGGCTGTAGTAAAGATTTGCTATTTGAAGGAATTAACGGATATACTTATAAAACAGGAAATATTGAAGAGTTATCATATAAAATGAATATGGCTTTGAATTCTAATAAAAATGATTTTAATTTTGATATTATAAATCAATTTTCAATAAAAATAAACGTTAAAAATATTTTTAATAAATTAAACTAATGATGATATTTATACTTATTACTGGAGGCGCTGGAAATGTTGGTGGTAGTTTAGCAGAAAGACTTGTGAAAAACCCCGATTATTTTGTTGTAATACTTGATAACCTTACTACTGGTTCAATTCATAAATTACCGCCTGCAAATTATTCTAATTGGAAATTTATTAATGGGGATGTAAATTGTTATGATGATATATCTGCAGTAATGACTTCTTTTCATTTTGATTATGTATTTCATTACGCTGCATTAGTTGGAGTCAAGAGGACTTTAGATAATCCGATATTAGTATTAAATGATATTACAGGAATTAAGAACGTTCTTTCACTCTCAAAAAATACTGGAGTAAAAAGAGTTTTTTATTCATCTTCATCTGAGGTTTATGGGGAGCCAGTGAGCCTTCCACAATTTGAAGACATCACTCCTCTAAATTCAAAACTTCCGTATGCTATTGTTAAAAATGTAGGGGAAGCCTACTTTAGAACGTTTAGTCTTCAATATAATTTGGATTATACTATTTTTAGATTTTTTAACACATATGGACCAAAACAAAGTGAAGATTTTGTAATTACCCGTTTCATTAAACAAGCATTAAACAATCTAGATATTACAATTTATGGAGATGGGAGTCAAACAAGAACATTTTGTTACGTTGACGATAATAATGACGCTACAATAATAGCTTTAGAAAAAAATAAAGGTATAAACGACACCATTAATATTGGAAATGATATTGAATATACAATTTTAGAGTTGGCAAAATTATGTATAATAAAAACAAATTCGAAATCTAAAATTGTTCATTTACCACCACTTAAGGAAGGGGACATGACTAGAAGACAACCAGAAATATCTAAAATGAAATCAATATTATTAGATAGACCATTAATTTCTTTAAGTGAAGGAATTGATAGAATATTAAAAGAATTAAATTAGATTCAATTGTCAAAAAAAAGTCCATTAAAACTATTAGTTGTCGGGTCCAATTATTCTTGGTCAATTGAAAATTATTACATAAATTATTTAACTGAATTGGGAGTGGATATTAAATTATTTCCTGCTCAATTAATGTTTTATGATTATTATTATGCAAGTAGTATTAATAAAATTATGTTTAGGCTTAATTTGTCAAAAATTTTATCCAAAATCAATTGTCTTTTTATTAAAACTGTCACTTCAATTAATCCCACACACATTTTAGTTTTTAAAGGTATGGAACTTTCCCCCAAAAGTTTATTATGGGCAAAACAACGAGGAATAAAATTAGTCAATTACAATCCAGACAACCCTTTCGTTTTTTCGGGTAAAGGAAGTGGTAACTCAAACATCACAAAATCTATTGAATTGTATGATTTGCATTTTACATACAATTTAGACACTCAAAAAAAACTGAAAGAGCAGCACAAAGTGAAAACGGAGTTACTTCCTTTTGCATTCGATATTAGTCAGGAATTATTTGAAGTTTGTCAAAAGGAAAAAGAAGTTTTAAAGGTCTGTTTTCTGGGTAATCCCGATAAATTAAGGGCATCATTTATTGAAGCCTTAGCAGAAATTGGGATAGAAATTGATGTATATGGAAACGATTGGAATAATTATATAAATCATGATAATATTACAATATTTTCACCTGTTTACGGAGATGACCAATGGAAGACGTTACGAAAATACCGTGTACAATTGAACTTAATGCGCCCTCACAATTTGGATTCTCACAACATGCGTACTTTTGAAATACCTGGAATTGGAGGTATTCAGTTGGCACCAGAAACCAAAGAACATCGATTATTTTTTGAAGCCGATAAAGAAATTTTTTTGTATAATAACGTTGAGGAATGTGTTGACAAAATTAATTTTCTACTTTCCTTAACCACCGAACAAACCAATCAATATAGAACGCATACAAGAGAAATATGCTTGAAGAACAAACACAGTTATAAAGACAGAGCATTACAAGTCTTGAAAGTCTTAGAAAAAATATAATTATGGATAAAATAGCAATTGTTCATTTTCAGCCTTTAGAAAAATATCCGCCAGTAATGAATATAATTAATAATATTTCTGAATTGGAAAATACTTATTGCACTATTTATTCCACAAACAATTATAGAAATAAGAATTGGTTTTCAGTAGATAAAATTTTTATTAATAGAATAGGAGGAGCCCTTAAGGATAATTCTATATCAAGATATTGGTGTTATATTAAATTTAATGTATTTACTTTTTTTAGTTTACTTATTAAAAACCCCAACGTTGTTATAGGTTTTGAAACTTACAGTGTGTTGCCAATAATTTTATATAAAAAACTATTTTCCAAAACTAAAGTGCACATACATTACCATGAATATACGAGTCTACAAGAAATTAAAAAAAGTTCTCTTTATTTTAAAGGATTGCATACTTTAGAAAAAAAACTTTTCAGTAACTGCGAATCCATTTCGCATACTAATGAAGATCGAATGCAATTATTTTTAAAGGATTATCCTTTTATTAATAAGTCAAAAGGAATTATAGCTCCGAATTTGCCACCGAGCAATTGGTATGATTTTGCAAAATCAAAAAAAAAAGAAAACACTACTGGAATTGTCCGATTAGTGCATGTGGGAGCGTTGAGCTTAGACACGATGTACGTTAAAGAAATTGTGGAATGGGTGATATCGCAAAAAGGTTTGTTTACTTTAGATTTTTATTCTAGTAATTGCCCAGAAAATAGTAGAAAATTTATAGAAAATTTGCAAAATAATAATATTAAATTATTTAATAGTATTAATTATTTTGAGCTGCCAAAAACACTAATTAATTATGATATTGGGATAACACTTTATAATGGATTTTCACCCAATCATGTTTATAGTGTGCCTAATAAAGTAATAGAATATTTAGCATGTGGATTAAAGGTTTGGTATTCAAAAGATCTAATTAGTAACAGAAAATTTATAGATGAATACAAGATGCTAGGTTGTTCGAGCGTTGATTTTAATAATCTTACTAATCTCAAAATAGATTCAGACTTAAAATTGAACTTTTTTAATAGGAATGATTCATTAGAATTATTTTTAAATAATTCTAATAATTATTTGATTAAATTAATTAGTTAGTTAAATGAAAAAAAAATTAATTTATTTAATAGCATTAACAACAATTTTATTTTTTAAATTGTCATTTAATTATGACCTATTATCTTCTATAGCAATTGGAATTTTTGCATATTGGATTAGCTCCTTATTAATAAGAGCTAACGATTCTTTGCCGATAAAAGAACTTTTTTTGAGTTTGTATGGGTTTCAGTATTTATTTGGAGCTGCATTAGCTTATAATGGTTTAGATGAATATAATCCCATAGAATATCAAATGAGGGTTTCTAGTGATACTTATTTTTTATATGTAATTCCAATATTTTTAACTTTTTCATTGGGTTATAACATTTTTGCAAAAAAAAACACTATTAAAATAAATCGTGATAATATAGATTTATGGCTAAATAAACATCCTCAATCTCCCTATATATTTATTATAACAGGGTTTGTTTTTTCTTTTTTAACAGACGTTTTCCCAAGTAATTTTAATTTCATTATATATATTCTTTCAGGATTTAAATATATTGGACTGTTTATTTTGTTAATGAGTTATAGAAGTATTAAACCCTTTTTAATGGCCCTTATTTATGGATTTATTTTGATTAGTTCTTTTAAGGATGGGATGTTCCATGATTTATTAATTTGGATAATAATATTAGCATTATTATTAGTTTATCGTTATAAGCCGAACTGGAAATTAAAATTAATAGGTTTGTTACTTTTTGGAATTTTCGCCATTTTTATTCAATCTATAAAAATTGGGTTAAGAGAAGAAACTTGGTTTGGAAAAAAAGATACAAGTATTGATCTTGTAGAAAATGTAACGAAGGACGTGGTTTCCTCTAATGACGGATTATTAAGTATGAAGAACTTAGGTCCAAATATTATCAGAATTAACCAAGGATGGGTATTGGCAAGTACAATGAATACTGTACCTAGAATAGTAAAACATACTAATGGTGAATTAGTTTTAAATTATGTATATTCAGCATTAGTGCCTAGATTCTTTGATTCAGACAAATTAAAATCGGGGGGACATGATTTAGTAAATAAATATTCAGCTCATGATATTGGTGGGGATACTTCTGTTGCTTTAGGATTATTTTCAGATGTATATATTGATTTTGGTGCTATTGGCGCAGTATTTTGTGTTTTTTTATTTGGATTACTATACGGATATATTTTAAATCAATTTTATGTAAAATCATTTAATTATCCTATACTAATATTATTTTCAACTTTAGCTTTTATTTATCCTATTCGTCCAGATACTGATACCGGTTCCGCTTTAGGAAATTTATTTAAAACCATAATGTTAATTTGGATAATTTTCAGTCTTTACCCTAGCTATTTTAAAATAGCAAATAAAAACAAACTCAATTCATAATATTGAAATTAAAAATTGTTATTTGTTATAATTACTTCTTGCCTGCCTTCAAAGCAGGTGGTCCCATTCAATCTTTGGCAAATCTAATAAGAAACTTGCACGAAGAGTTTGACTTTTATGTGATTACTACCAATAAAGATTTGGGTAGCAATGAGCCTTTAGCAGTAATTCCAAATACATGGCAGGATTTTGAAAATGGAAAGGCCAAAGTCATTTATTTAAGCAATGAAAAGACCAGCCCTTTTTTTATTAAACAACTTATAAAGGAAATAAATCCTGATAAAATAATGGTTAATGGTATCTATTCCATTTCTTTTTCAATAGTTCCATCCTACTTTTTTCCTAATAAAACAATAATGCATGTAAGAGGAATGCTACATCCAGGTGCATTGGCACAAAAAAGTTATAAGAAAAAACTTTTTTTAATAGGGTTGAAGTGGCTTGGCATTCACAATAAAATTGTTTTTTGTGCTAGTGATGAAAAAGAAGTGAGCTTTACCAAAGCTATTTTTGGGAAAAATTCAAAAGTGAAAATTGCTCAAAATTTTCCTGCTACTTATGATACTAAACCTGAAATAATTCAAAAAGAGGTTGGAGACTTAAAATTAGTTAGCATTGCCCTGATTGGGCCTATGAAAAACCATGCCTTGGTTTTAGAAGCCCTAGCTTTAGTAAAATCAAATGTAAGTTGGGACATTTACGGACCAATAAAAGATAACAAATATTGGGAGTATTGCAACCAACTTATTGAAGCGCTTCCCGAAAATATTAAAGTAACTTATAAAGGAGAAGTAAATCCAAAACGAGTTTTTGATACTTTAAAGGATTATCATTTTTTTATTCTCCCAAGTGAAAGCGAGAATTTTGGACATTCATTATATGAAGCCATGATAGCTGGAAAGCCAATCATAACAAGTCACAATACACCTTGGAATGATTTAGATTTTTACCAAGCCGGCTATAATGTAGAATTAAATACTGAAGCTATTTCAAAAGCTATTGAAAGAAGCGCGACATATGATTGCTTAAATTATAATGAGAAAGTAATAGCTATTAGGTCATATGCCGAAAAAGCAATTAATTTTAAAGATACGTATTACCAATACAAACTTCTTTTTAAGTGATTTTCTTTAATGATTTTTATAAATTTAATTTTCAATATTTTTTAAAAAAAAACAAGGTTTTGAATCCAAAAAATAAATACATTAGTGAATTAGATTCAGTAAGGGCAATCGCAGCTTTATGTGTTATGATGCTTCATTTTTTACCAGCTTTAAGAAGTGATAATGTCTTCGTGTTGTTTTTAAAAAAATATCATTCCTTTTTTCAATTTGGAGTTCCAATTTTTTTTGTTTTATCTGGATTTTTAATTTCAAGAATTCTGCTTAAATCAAAATATGAGGATAATTATTTTAAGAATTTCTATATTAAACGTTCATTAAGAATTTTCCCTCTATATTATTTAATTTGTATATTAATTTTTTTTGTATTTCCTTATTTTATAAATAATAGTCCAAAAGTAAATTTCAATGAATTTTGGCCAAATTTAATATATCTTCAAAACATATTTATTTCATTTCATATTCCTTATTATGGTCCAAATCATTTCTGGTCTCTTTCGGTAGAAGAACATTTTTATTTAATATGGCCAATAGTTATATATTATTTAGATTTTAATAAAATAAAATTTTTAATATTTATTTTATTAATTTTTCAACCATTACTCAGAATAATTTTAATTTATCAAGATGTAGATATTTATTATTTTACATTTACTCGTCTAGACGAGTTACTTTATGGTTGTTTAATTGCAATTTATGAAATTGAAAATAAAAAAATTTCTAAAAAAAAACTATCAGCAGTTATATTAATTAGCATTTTTTTTCTTTTTTTATTCTCATTATTTTCGGGTTCCAGCAACATTATTATTCAAGGCTTTAAATATTCCTTTTTCGGATTTTTATTTTTTGTACTTGTAGGATATGTTGCATTAAATAATAATGACAATTTATTTTTATTAAAATCCAAAATTCTAGTATATACTGGTAAAATCAGTTATGGTTTATACATGTATCATCCGTTTGTTTTCTATTTTTATTTTACATATTATTCAACGAATTATTCAATTGTTAGTTTTATTGTTTGCTTTGGAATTACCTATTTAATTTCAACTTTATCATATTATTTAGTAGAAAAACCAATACTTAATTTAAAAAGGTATTTTGTGCCAATAAATAATTTATAAAAACTATTAAAATTAACTATCTCCACTAAATCACATAAATTCTATGATAATTCTCGGACTTAACGCCTACCACGCAGATTCCTCTGCCGCTATTTTTGTAAATGGAAAAATGATTGCCGCTACTGAAGAAGAGCGTTTTCGACGAATTAAACATTGGGCTGGGTTTCCAAGTCAAGCAATTGAATTTTGCTTAAAAGAAGCTGGTGTTACGATTAATGAGGTAGATCATATTTGTATTGGGCGTGATCCAAAAGCAAAAGTCTGGAACAAAGCCAAATACGTTCTGAAAAGCTTGACCAAGAAAAATACTTTGATCTTGGATCGCCTTAAAAATAGCAATAAGATTAAAAGTTTAGAAAGTGAATTTGCTTCCCATTTTGATTGTAAAGAAGTGGATATAAAAAGTAAAATAATTTATGTTGAGCACCACAGAAGTCATTTGGCATCAGCTTTTTTTGCTAGCCCATTTGACGAAGCAGCGATTTTATCAATTGATGGATCAGGTGATTTTACCACCACTATGATTGCGGTAGGAAAGGGAAACCAAATTGAAGTTTTAGATTCTATAGATTTTCCCGTTAGCGCTGGTTTGTTTTATTCGGCTTTTACGCAGTATTTGGGTTTTCCACATTATGGAGACGAGTACAAAGTAATGGGATTAGCCCCTTATGGCGAACCTATATTTGTAGAAGAAATAAGAAAAATTCTTCATTTTGATTCCGATGGCTTATTCAGTTGGGATGCCGATTATTTTGTAAATCCCAACGAAATAAAATTGGATTATGATACAAATATTCCATTAATCTCAAATCTTTTCGGAACAAAAATGGTCGAAGTGTTTGGTCCAGCTAGAAAAGAAGGGGAAGAATTAACTCAAAAACACAAGGATATTGCAACGAGTGTTCAAAGGGTTTGTGAAGAATTAATACTTCACCTTTTAAATCATTTGCAAAAACGAACAGGTTTAAAAAATGTATGTATTGCTGGTGGTGTTGCCCAAAACTCAGTAGCCAATGGGATAATTTTAGAAAAAACAGCATTTGAAAATTTATACATTCCTTCTGCGGGTCATGACGCTGGAATAAGTATGGGTTGTGCATTATATGCCTACAATCACATTTTAAAAAACCCAAGACAACCTGCTATTTACAATGCCTATACTGGTAGTAAATTTTCAAATGAAGAAATTGAAGTGTTTTTGAAAGAACGTGGAATAAAATATGAACGACTTGAAGATGCTGAATTATATGATAGAATTACCGATAAACTTATAGAGCCAGGAGTTGTTGGTTGGTTTAGTGGTAGAGCAGAATTTGGTCCTCGAGCCTTGGGTGGCAGAAGTATCATTGCAGATCCCAGAAATAATAAAGCCAAAGAATTATTGAATGCCAAGATTAAACGAAGAGAAAGTTTCCGCCCATTTGCGCCAAGCATTTTGAGAGAATATGTTTCAGACTATTTTACCAAAGTAGAAGAGGTGCCATTTATGGAAAAAGTATTTCCTATAAAACCAGAAAAACAAGCTGAAATACCAGCTGTAACTCATGTAGACGGAACTGGTCGTTTGCAAACAGTAAGTAAAGAAGTAAGTCCAAGATATTATGCTCTTATTGATCGATTTAGGGAAAAAACGGGGGTGCCAATTTTGTTAAATACTTCATTTAATGAAAATGAACCAATTGTTAATACTCCTGCTGAAGCTTTAGATTGTTTTCTAAGAACTCAAATGGACATGCTAGTATTAGAAAATTGCATCATAGAAAGACAATAATTAAATACAATATACTCAAAGTTGATTAAAATTTCAATCATAACGGTTTGTTATAATAGTGCTGCTACACTTGAAAAAACGATTCTTTCTGTAGCCAATCAAACGTATTCTAATATAGAGTACATTATCGTTGATGGTAATTCAAAAGATGAAACAGTTGATATTATCAAAAAACAGGAAGATAAAATAACAAAATGGATTTCTGAACCAGATAAAGGACTTTATGATGCAATGAACAAAGGAATTAGTATGGCAACGGGAGATATTATTGGTATTTTAAATTCTGACGATACATTCTTTTCAAATGAAATATTAGCCGATATCGCAAAGTTTCATCTTAATAATTCTATAGACGCTTCCGTTGGAAATATTATACAGCACAAAGAAGATGGGAAAATAGTTCGAGTTTATTCCTCTAAATATTGGAATCCTCAAAAGTTAATAATTGGATTTATGCCACCTCACCCTTCTATTTTTTTTAAAAGAGAATTATTTAATAAATTTGGCAATTACGAATTGGGATTTATTATTGGTGCCGATTATGAATTAATTACCCGTTTTTTTCTTAAAGAAAATATAAGTTGGAAGTATTCTGAAATCACGACTACTTCAATGCTAGTTGGAGGATTAAGCAGTTCAGGTTCAAGTTCTTATAAACTTATAACAAATGAAATCCAAAAAGCACTAAAAATGAATGGCATTTCATTTTCACCTTTTAAAATCAAAATGCGTTTTATTTGGAAAATAGCAGGTTTTTTAAAAAATGAGTAAAATAATAATAACAGGTGCTTCGGGCTTTGTAGGAAGTAATCTACTTGAGTTTTTTAAGTCTACTCATGAATTACAACCATTGAGCATTCGGTATATTCCGAAGAACAAAATTGAACTCTCAGGCGATGTAATTATTCATCTTTCAGGTAAAGCACATGATTTAAAAAATGTTAGTAAACCTCAGGAATATTATGAAGCCAATTATGAGTTAACTAAGCAATTATTTGATTCTTTCTTACTTTCTAATGCTTCAGTTTTTATTTTTATGAGTAGTGTCAAAGCCGTTGCAGATCAAGTAGATGGAGTTTTAACTGAAGATAACATTCCAAATCCAATAACACCTTATGGAATTTCAAAGCTCCAAGCCGAAAATTACATTCTCAATCAACAACTTCCTGAGGGAAAGCGATTTTATATTCTTAGGCCTTCTATGATTCACGGACCTGGTAATAAAGGCAATTTAAATTTACTTTATTCATTTGTAAACAAAGGTTATCCATGGCCATTGGCAGCTTTTGAAAATAAACGTTCTTTTTTGAGTATTGATAATTTATGTTTTGTGACTAAGGAAATTGTTGAAAATGATTCAATTCCTTCAGGTGTCTATAATATTGCAGATGACCAAGCAATTTCAACTAATCAATTAATTTCTCTAATTTCTAAATCTCAAAATAAAAATACAAAGTCGGTTTTTCTGCCAAAAAAATTGATCTATGCAATTGCTAAAGTTGGAAGTATTTTACATCTACCAATAAATACAGAACGGTTAATAAAATTGACTGATAATTATGTGATAAGTAATAAGAAAATACTAAAATCAATCGGAAAACCTTTTCCAATTTCAGCAGAAAATGGATTAGTAAAAACGCTTAATTCTTTCCAAAATGTTAAATAGATTTTTTGCACTAGTATTATTAGTTGTAGGGTCTCCAATTTATTTGTTAATTGCCTTATTTATAGTTTTAGAAGATGGTTTTCCTGTGTTTTTTAAACAAAAGCGAGTAGGAATTAACTATACCTTTTTCAATATCTATAAGTTTAGAAGTATGAAAAAGGATACTCCAAATGTAGCGACTCATTTGTTGGAAAATCCAAACCAATATGTATTAAAAACGGGTCGGTTATTAAGAAAATTAAGTCTTGATGAACTCCCAAATCTTTTTAATATTATTAAAGGCGAAATGGTTTTTGTTGGACCTAGACCCGCATTATATAATCAAGATGATTTAATGAAACTCCGAATAAAAGCGGGAGTAGAAAAATTAAAACCGGGTATAACAGGTTGGGCACAAATTAATGGAAGAGATGAAATATCTTTAGAACAGAAAGTTAAATTTGAAAAAGAATATCAAGAAAGAAAATCGACTTGGTTTGATATTAAAATAATAGTGCTTACGTTTACAAGTGTATTAAAAAGTGATGGAGTAAAACATTAATCTTTTTATCTAAAATTTATATTTTGAATACTAAAAAAATATGGCTTTCTTCGCCACACCTAGGAGGATCAGAACAAAAATTTGTTCAAGAAGCTTTTGATACCAATTGGATTGCCCCTTTAGGTAGCAACGTAGATGGTTTTGAGATGGATCTAGAAAGCTATCTTGAAAAAGAAATTCATGTAGCTGTATTAAGTTCGGGAACTGCAGCAATTCATCTTGGATTAATTTTATTAGGAGTAACAAAAAATGATGAGGTATTAGTGCAAACTCACACTCATAATGCATCGGTTAACCCAATAATATATCAAGGCGCGACTCCGATTTTTATAGATAGTGAAATAGAAACGGGAAATATATGCCCAGTTTATTTAGAAAAAGCTATTTTACATAGAATTGCAGTAAGCAAAAAACCTAAAGCTATTATTGCTGTGCATTTATATGGGATGCCATACAAAATTGAGGA
>ENA-OUVC01000070-OUVC01000070.1-marine-metagenome-genome-assembly--contig:-NODE-70-length-73766-cov-4.810569_pt1 | contig 73766 bp, 66 predicted proteins | sample MGYA00248622_ERZ508571 | MGnify/ENA primary metagenome ERZ508571 (study PRJEB26236, sample SAMN06267175) | marine metagenome | isolation source: Columbia River Estuary | place: USA:Columbia River Estuary... | reverse complement strand
CTAAGTAAATCTGTTGCATGGTCATTCTGAACTTACCCTTTTAAGCGATTTAAATCGTCAACATTAATCGTGCGTAAGTTTCTAAACAGCACCACTAAGATAGCCAAGCCTATGGCCGATTCAGCAGCGGCTACGGTTAAAATAAAAAACACGAAGACTTGCCCAGCGATGTCGTTCATGTAATGCGAAAAGGCAATAAAGTTAAGGTTCACCGCTAAAAGCATCAGCTCTATGGCCATTAATAAAATGATGACATTTTTACGATTTAAAAATATACCAACCACGCTGATAGCAAAGAGCAAAGCACCAAGAATAAGGTAATGGGATAAACCGACCATTATTTTTTCTCCTCAGTGATGCCATCAAGCTCGACTTTAGGTTCTAGCACGGCGTCCATTTTTACGATACGCAACCTATCGGCTTTTTTAATCACCACTTGCTTATTGGCATAAGTAGGCTTGCTTTCTTTACGGCTTCTTAGCGTTAACGCAATGGCAGCCACGATGGCCACCAACAGCACCACGGCCGCTAATTCAAAGGCCAATAATGAATCTGAAGCAGACAATGGAAACCTAAATTCTGGACCTATTACTTGTGGTGATGCAGATGGTGATAAAATTCCAGATTATTTAGATCAAGATTCTGACAACGATGGCATTCCTGATGCAGTAGAAGCTGGCCCAGATCCTAAGAATCCAATCGATACGGACAAGGATGGTACACCTGATTATAGGGATCTTGATTCTGATAACGATGGTATTCCTGATGCTATAGAGAGAGGACCTGATGGTACCAAACCGCTCGATACAGACAAAGATGGTATTCCTGATTACCGCGACCTTGATTCTGACAACGATGGTATTCCTGATGCTATCGAAAGAGGCCCTGATGGTTCCAAACCAATCGATACGGACAAGGATGGTATTCCTGATTACCGTGAGTTGGATTCTGACAACGATGGTATTCCTGATGCCATTGAAGCCGGCCCAGATCCAAAGAATCCTGTTGACACAGACAAGGATGGCACACCTGATTACCGTGATCTTGATTCTGATAATGATGGTATTCCTGATAGTATTGAAGATGCGGGTTGTAATGGTACTGCTCCATGTACACCAACCGATACAGATGGTGATGGTATTCCAAACTACCTAGACTTAGACTCTGATAACGATGGTATCCTGGATTCTGTCGAGGATAGTGGTTGTAACGGTACTGCACCATGTACGCCAACTGATACAGATGGTGATGGAACACCAAACTATCTTGACTTAGATAGTGATGGTGACGGTTGTTCTGATGCGAATGAAGCTTATAATTCATTGACAGCTCAAGGAACGGATGGTAATATGTATTATGGTACTGGTAACCCGCCAACAGTTAATGCGAATGGACAGGTTGTAGGGGCTACTTATCCAAGTCCGGGTAGCAATTATACAACTGCGGGTGCTGCCCCTGTAATAACAGCTGGACCAACTGGAGTTTTAAGTAGTGTAGGTGCTACTGTTAGCTTCTCTGCTACAGCAACAGTATCGGTAGGAAGTATTAATTATCAATGGCAGGTAAGCACCAACGCAGGTGTCAGCTGGACTTCTATTCCAACGCTTTCCCCATATAGTGGTGTTCAAACTCCTGTGTTGACAATTAATGGGGTTACAGCAGCTTTGCAGGGCTATCGCTATCGTTTGATCGCATCACAGAATGGATTTATCTGTGGTGCGGATACTTCCGCATCTGCTACACTTACCGTTAACTTCCCTCCCGATGCAGTTAATGATGTAGTGAGCGTGGCTGAGGATGTTGCAATTACTGGCAACCTATTAACTAATGATACTGATCCGAATAATGATCCACTTACTGTAACAAGTTTTGTAGTAAATGGCTACACCTATTTCCCTGGTACTACTGCAGTAATTCCCGGAGTTGGATCTATATTAATTAATGCGAACGGCACGTACACCTTCACCCCTCTTCCAAACTACAATGGAACTGTTCCTCCAATTACTTATACAATTAGCGATGGACAAGGTGGAACAGATACGGCGAATCTTAATATTACTGTAACTCCGGTCAATGATGCACCGGATGCTAATAATGATACGGCTACTACATTAGAAGATACACCGGTATCTGGTAACGTATTGACTAACGATACAGATGTAGACGGTAACCCACTTACAGTAACGCAGTTTACAATTGCAGGCGTTACGGGTACATTTACGGCAGGTCAAACGGCAACTATCCCTGGTGTTGGAACACTGGTGATCAATGCGAATGGTACGTACACCTTTACGCCTGCACCTAACTACAACGGTCCTGTGCCTGTTGCAACTTACACAGTGAGTGATGGACAAGGTGGAACGGATACAGCAACATTATCACTGAGCATTACACCTGTAAATGACAATCCTAATGCTGTTAATGATACAGGTACTACATTGGAGGATCAGCCATTGAACGGGAACGTTCTTTCGAACGATACGGATGTAGATGGCAACCCACTTGCTGTTACACAGTTTGTAATAGGGGGCATCAACTATCCTGCAGGAAGTACCGCTACGATTCCTGGCGTTGGAACTATTTTGATCAACTCAAATGGTAGCTATGTATTTACGCCTGCACCAAATTACAATGGAACTGTACCACCGATCCAGTATTATATAAGTGATGGACAAGGTGGAACAGCAAGTGCCACTTTACAGATAACAGTTCAGTCCGTGGCCGATCCAGAGGATATTCAAATTATAAGCGCACCAGTTTGTATTAGCGGAACAGTTACTATGCAAGCTTCCACTACTACAGTAGCGGCCCCTGTGTTCAGATGGTACTCAGATGCCACGCTCACAAACTTACTGGCAACGGGCGCTAGTTACACAACACCAGTTATTAGCGCAACTACCAATTACTATGTAACGGTGAGTGGAACAAACGTTCTGGCAAACTTGGCTGGTAATGCAAAAGTTGCGATTGCAGTAATTCTTCCAGCACCGGCACGTCCAACAATTTCTGCATCTGGACCGCTTACCTTCTGTAAGGATGATAGCGTAACGTTGAAATCTAGTGCTGCTTCTAGCTACCAATGGTATAAGAACGGATCTCCAATTAGCGGGGCCACCACTGATACCTATGTTGCAAAAACAGAAGGAGATTATACGGTGGTAATAACAAACTCAAATGGATGTGCTTCTGCTCCATCTTTAGTTGCTGCAGTACGAGTGCCTTGTACAAAAGGTATTTATATGCCTACTGTCTTTACTCCTAACAAGGATGGTAAAAACGATGTGGTGAAACCTTCTGTACCGGGTATGAAAAAGTTTGAGTGTTATAAAATCTATAACCGCTGGGGTAACCTAATATTTGAATGCTATACCGAGCTGAAGGGCTGGGATGGAACTTTCAAAGGTGTTCTGCAGCCTGCTGAAACCTATATATGGGTGGTGCAGGGTCAGGATGGTCAAGGAAAACCCATGCGTGAATCTGGTATGATTACATTAATGCGCTAAACGACTACTATCTATTAAATGCATATTATGAAAAGATTACTTGGACTTGCTCTTTTGATTGGATCCAGTTTGGCCACTATGGCTCAGGATCTGCATTATGCCGATGTACAGCAGATGGGACAATGGTATAATCAATCCCTAAAGCGAAATAGAGAAGGAGAGCTACATGCTAACTTCCGTGATATTCGATATCAAAGTTTATTGGCATTTAGAACGGGCACCCTTTTGCTGAATCTTCCCGTAGGACAACGAAAGGATACGGCCAATGCTGCTGACCGTGGATTCTTTAATGTATCGTTGGGTGCTTCATTTGATCAAACCAACACTGAGTTTTATAGAGGAACCACTGGTCTTTTAGGACTATCGTATGCACAGCCGCTTAATCGTAGTGGATTGTTTGCTGCCGTTGGTTTTCAAGGTACGCTTACCACAAATAAATACGGTGCAACAGGTACTTTCCCCGATCAGTTCAATGAATATGGACCGATTACAGGTGCTGTAACCAATGATCCACTTCGTGCGGGATATAAGTTTAGCTACTTTAGTTTGAATGCCGGTGCTTCATTATTTCAAACGGGAACTACACTTGAGTGGTACTTAGGCGCATCAGTTAGACATTTGAACAGGCCTTTTACCGAGAACAATAAGCTTGCGGATTTCAAATTGAATCCAACTACAGGTTTGCAAGGAGGAATTACTTACCGTGCTGATCGGAGTAGTGTTTCTGCCTATGGTACAGGAACCTGGAAAGGAAAGGCAAGTGAGATATTGGTAGGGGCTCAGTATGAACTTCTATTTAGTGGGGACAATCAACCAAATTCTAAATATAAGTCAGACAATGAACAAGATGTTTCGCTAACACTGGGATGTGCGGTTCGTATTAAAGATGCGCTCATTCCGGCTGTAGGTTTAAATTATAATCGCACTCGTGTTGCACTACATTATGATATGAACACGTCTAGTATACGGACAAGCGGTTATATACGTCGTGGTTTTGAACTTGTACTCACTCAAAAATTCTAATCGATGAATAAGTTTTTTCAATACGTTACTCTAGCACTTGCCAGTTTTCTTATTACTACAGAAGGCCTGCAAGCACAAGGTGTTCCTTCGCTTGCAAAACGATTTCCTCTAGGTTTTAATAATAAATGGAGTGCAGTAGGTCTTCGTTTTCAGGGTCAGGATTTTTATATATCCGAGGCACCTGTAGAGGATACTTGTAATTGTTTACCACAGTCCTTGCAGTCTAGAGGCAATTCTGGATTTTTGATTTCGTTTTATAGAAATACAGGATCCCGTTTAGCCTACTCCTTGGATCTTGGATTTTCTACAGGGCGAGTGGGGACCAAGCCTGTTCCTACTATTAAAGCGCTGAAAGATAATTTTACAAGTTTCAGAGGAGATCTATATTATCATTTTGGTCCAGACAATCAGCCGGTATCTCCTTATTTACATGCTGGTTTACATGCGCAGCTGGGTAATTTTTATGCTAGCTTACCAACTGGATTGGGGATGCGATTCTTGTCAAAGAGTAAACCATTGATGTTAACAGCTGAAGTAAATTATGGATGGGGTCTTACTAATCAGCTGCGCAACAGTTTAATTTTTGCAGTGGGCATGTATGTTCGCTTAAATGGAGGTAAGGCTACAGCATCCTCTAGCAATGGTGGCTCCTTGTTGATGCCTGCTTCTACTGATGCTTGTTTAGATAGTGATTTTGATGGCGTACCTGATGGATCAGATAAATGTCCTCGTCTAGCGGGCTCTCCCTTGAATGCAGGATGTCCAGTTTGTGATTCTGATGGTGATGGTGTGGTAGACGATAAAGATAAATGCCCCACTGTGCCGGGCCCCATTCAACAACAAGGCTGTCCTGTTCCTGATACGGTATACATTACCAGAGAACTTCCGATTGTAATGGAAAATCCTGGTGGGACGGGAGCTACGCCTGGCGTTCTTCCTGTACTATTGTTTTCTCCTCGTACAACAACCTTAGATAGCCAAGCTGTGGCAAACCTTGATCAGGCTGCTGCACAGATTAGAAATACTCCAGGTGTACGCTACACAGTTTCTGGTTATAGTGGTCCTACAAAATTGGAAAAGCAACAGAGTGGTGAAGAGGTATTAACTGCCATAAACTACCTGGTTGAAAAGCAAGGAGTCAGTCCTGACCGCTTAAATTTCAAAAGTGGATTGCAAGGAGGAACACCACATACGGTACATATCCGACAAGCAGTAGCAGGAGAAACCTTTGAGGTGTCTGGTCCTACCATAAAAGAAAAACTTTCAAACTAAAATTAAAGCCCGGTTTATCCGGGCTTTTTTATGTTGGAATAATTATTCGGTAAATCTTCCTGACTTTTTCAATATCCGAATCAATATATAAACGCCGGTCACGGAGGTTAAACAAATCGCCAATAATTGATCACGCCATAGTTCATCATTACAGGCAAGTGCTGGATAACGCCAAACAGGAATGGGGGCGAACAACAGTAAAAAAATACCAGCTAACCAAATGTATTGTGTAGTATGCTCTTTGAGGATCCAACGCTTCCAGTTGAACTCCATGCTGGAAAGTGTGGCACCAAGCCCTTGCAAACGAGGCCACCAGCGATTCACATCCGCACAGTAAGCGTCAAAGCCCGCTCCAAATTTTCCACGTAAAAAATTCTCTTCTGCTAAAACAATGGCTTGATAAATAAATAAGAATACCGGTACCATTACAGCCACGTAGAAAAGTGAATTAGCAAGAATGCCTACACCTAGCAGCATCAGAATATTTCCAACATAAAGTGGATTACGACAATGGCGAAAAATACCTTCTGTTACAAGCCCATCGGCATAAGGTTTACCTTCCTTACCTCCTCGAACAATATAAGCTAATCCAATCGTGGCACCACGAACGGCCTGACCTAATACCGTTGTGATTAATCCCAGCATAATGGGCCACCAATAATAAGTGGGTCCACAGCTGGCTTCTGTAAATAGTGCAGGGGATGGTAAAAACAAGGCACCGTAAAAAAGAATAAAAATGATATTACGGTATTTGAAAAAAAAGTTACCGATTGAAACCATACTAATAAGTTGAGGATTATTTTTTTACGGCCACGAGACCGGTAAAATTATACCACTTGAAAAATACTTCACAATGTGCAAACCCCTGATCACGTAATAAACTAATATTCTCACTCAATTTATACGGGACTAACACATTCTCCAGTGCTTCTCTTTTTTGTGATATTTCCAGTTCGCTGTATTGATTACGGCGTTTGTAATTGTAATAGTAATTGATAAAGTCTCGATTAAAATTGCTCTCCTCTGCTAAAATTTTTTCAACGATTATTAAAACGCCACCGCTATTTAACCCACTTACAATATCCTGAATTAATTTTTCTCTGTAAATGGGGCGAACAAATTGTAGCGTAAGACAGAGCACTACTACTGATGCATTTTCAATTTCAACACCTTGCCCTAAATCCTTGCAGCGTAGTTCATAAGGACGATTAAATTTGATCTCATCGAATTTTGCCTTGCACTTATCCAGCATTTCGGGTGAGTCATCGATGCCTATGAATTTGATGGATTTGTCCACGAGTGTATCCATTCCAATCATCGTGGTTCCTGTTGAGCAACCCAGGTCGTATACAAAGGTCCCTTCACGTGCGTGATCGGCAGCGAGTTCTGCTACCATTCGTTGGATTTCTCCATAATAGGGAACGGAGCGATTGACCATGTCGTCAAATACGCTGGCTACATTAGCCCCGAATTTAAAATCACTCGCTTTGTTGATCTCTTCGCGGAATACCTGGTCTTTGGACATAAATTAAGTTGTCCGCAAAGTAACGAAATATCTATCCCTATTCAGGCTGCTGCCCCCATTTCTCTGGTGAACGCCAAAGTGCGGAGAGTAATAGTTCGCGCATATAGAAAAACTCCTTGGGAAGTTTGTCGTATACTTTTTCAAATAATTCCTGATGACCTAGTAATTCACGCTTTCCTTCTTCTCTGTCTATGATCATTACTTTATCAAAGTCTTCTTTTGAAAAATTCTCCATCCCTCTCCAGTCTAAATCAACATAGCGGGGTCTCCAACCAACCGGACTCTCAACGGCCTGCGCCTGCCCACGAATTCGTCCTACAATCCATTTTAATACGCGCATATTTTGTCCGTAGCCGGGCCATAAGAATTGTCCGTTCTCATCTTTTCTGAACCAGTTTACACTGAATATCCGTGGGGCATTAGAAAGATCTCTTCCAAATTGCAACCAGTGATTTACATAATCTCCAATATGATAGCCCATAAAGGGTAACATCGCAAATGGATCACGACGAACTTTTCCTACTTCGCCAAAGGCAGCAGCAGTCATTTCACTTCCCATGGTAGTAGCGAGATAAACTCCAAAGCTCCAGTTCAAACTTTGATAAACTAGCGGTACACCGGTGCTTCTTCTTCCACCAAAAATGAAACCTGAAATATGCACGCCATCTGGATTTTCCCAATCCTCATCAATGGCTGGATTTTGATGGGCCGGTGCGCAGAAACGCGAGTTAGGATGTGCGGCTGGTTTTCCAGTGCTGGGATCATAGGGTTTACCGGTCCAGTCGGTTAGACCCACTGGTACTTCTTTGGTTAGTCCTTCCCACCAAACATCTTTATCGGGTGTAACGGCCACATTGGTAAAAATGGTATTGGCCTTGATGGTCTCCATCGCATTGGGGTTGGTATGGTAATTAGTACCCGGAGCCACCCCAAAATATCCTGCTTCTGGATTAATGGCATGTAAAGCACCTTTTTTGCTTTTGTGAATCCAGGCAATATCATCTCCCACGGTGCTCACTTTCCAATCACTGAATTCCTTGGGTGGAATCAGCATGGCAAAATTTGTTTTACCACAGGCACTGGGGAATGCGGCAGCTACATAGGTCTTTTGTTTATCAGGGGATTCCACACCCAGGATCAACATATGTTCAGCCAACCAACCTTCTTCACGTCCCATCACCGAGGCAATACGTAATGCAAAACATTTTTTACCCATGAGTGCATTACCACCATATCCGCTTCCGTAAGAAATTATCAATCTCTCCTCTGGGAAATGCGAGATATATTTTACATCGGGATTACAAGGCCAGGTACTATCTTTTTGAGGACCACCTAATGGGGCACCCACGGAATGCAAACATTTTACATATCCTTTCTTTTGCAAGTAAGGAAGGATTTCACTGCCCATCCGCGTCATGATTCGCATGTTTACTACGGCATATTCAGAGTCGGTGAGCTGAACGCCGTATCGGGAATAGGGCGAACCTACAGGACCCATACAGAAGGGGATTACATACAAGGTTCTTCCCTTCATACTTCCTCTTAAAAGATCATTCAACTTGGTTTTCATCTCCACCGGATCCATCCAGTTGTTGGTGGGACCTGCATCTTCTTTACGAAGACTGCATATAAAAGTGCGGTCCTCTACACGAGCCACATCACTCGGATCACTGAAACAGGCAAAACTGTTCGGTCTTTTTTCTGGGTTAAGACGAATAAAGGTTCCTTTCTTAACCAGCATTTCGCAAAGGTTATCATACTCTTCCTGGGAGCCGTCGCACCAGTGAATTTTAGAAGCTTCGCAATACTTGGAAATTTGATTGACCCAGGTTTCTAATTCAGCACGGGCCTTGGCTGTTTCTGTAGAGAAAAAGTTAGAGGCTAAGGACATGGATAATGGCTTGTAATCGTTGGACCGGATTGCCCGGTCTGCTGCAAAGGTGCCAAGAAAAAATTAAACTAACGAGTGTTTGCTTGTTGGAATGCTAATTTACTAATAATCAATGCACTAAGTATGAAAATTGCTCCCATAAAAAAGGCTACTCCCGGAAAATAGACAGGTCGATCCGGGCCTGTAAAAAAGGAAAATAAGTTGTTCATGATTAGCGGTCCTAACATGGCTGTGAGGCTCATAATACTGGTCAGTGCTCCTTGTAATTCTCCCTGAACATTAGTGGGTAGTAAACCTGCTAATGTTGACTGAAGGGAAGGGATTGCAATACCACCCAAACAATAGGGAATTAAAAAAAAGAACATCATCCAACCTTGTGTGGCAAAAGCAAAAAGGCTTAAGCCCAATGTATATAGTGAAAGCCCCAGGTAAATACTTTTTTCGTTGCCAATACGCGGATTAATAACTCTGATTAAAACGGATTGTACAAGTGCTACCAAAATTCCTGCTGTTGCTAAGGAAAACCCCACCCTGCTTTCACTCCAACTAAATTGGTAAATAGTAAAATAGCTCCAGGTACTCTGAACAGCTTGCGCCCCCATGTAAATCAGAAAATAAGCAATACCCAGTTTTGCTACCTGTGGGAATGAGGAAAAAATCTTTAATGCTCCAAATGGATTAGCTCTTTTCCAGTCAAATGCTCTGCGATTTTCTAGTGGCAGCGATTCTGGCAAAATAAAAAAACCATAAAGGCCATTGATCAGACATAACAAGGCAGCGGCATAAAAAGGAGCACGGATTCCCCACCCTGCCAATAATCCACCTAGTGCGGGCCCTAAAATAAAGCCAAGCCCAAATGCAGCACCGATCATTCCAAAATTTTTGGCCCGTGATTTTTCGTCACTGATATCCGCTATGTAGGCACTCCCCGTACTAAAACTTGACCCTGCAATACCAGCAATAACCCTGCCCACTAGCAACCAGGAATAGGTCGGAGCCCAAGCCAACAACAGATAGTCCACCGAAAATCCAAATAAGGAAAGCAATAAAACAGGTCTTCTGCCATATCGGTCACTGAGATTGCCCATAATCGGAGCACAAAAAAATTGGGTAAATGCATAGGAAAAAATCAGCACCGCTCCATAGGAGCTGGCTTCATTGACGGGTACTCCTTTCAGGGAAGCTACCAACGAGGGCAAAACAGGGATAATCAGGCCTAACCCCATGACATCCAAAAAAAGGGTTACAAAAATGAAACCAACTGCGGCCTTTCTTTTTTGTTGCATCCACAAATTTAACAGGTTAGTGATACGGGATGGTTTTTATATTTGCAGTACTAACCTCCAATTTATATCCATGCGTTTACGTTCCTTCCTCCTCATTGCCATTGCGCCGCTTTTTTTGGTTTCTTGCGTGAGCAGCAAAAAATTTAAAAATGCGCAAACTGATTATGCAAAATTGCAAGACCGATACAAAACACTGGAATCAGAAAACAATGTTTGTGGCGAAGAAAAAGGAATTCTTACACGCCAGAAAGAAACCTTAGAGCGCGAGAAGGCATTATTGACTGCGCGTATCAAGGAATTACAGGAGCAAATCGATTATTGGAAATCAAACAATAATCAAACACTTAAGCAACTTGAAAATCTATCGGTAATCTCCACTCAACAAGCGGAGAGTATTAAAAAATCTATGGATAATTTGGGTATTAAGGATCTCTATATTCAAAACATCCAGCAGCAAATGTCCTATAAGGATTCGCTGAATATGGCATTAGTGATGAACTTAAAGGGTGCGATTGGAAATTTAGCGGACGAGGATATCAATATTAAAGTGGACAAGGGTGTAGTTTATGTCGATATCTCAGATAAGTTATTGTTCAAAGTGGGAAGTTATCAAATCACTGAACGTGCGAGTGAAGTACTTGGGAAAGTTGCGTTGGTCCTCAAGAATCAACCTGATCTTGAATTTATGGTTGAAGGACATACTGATGGGGTGGCATTCAATGGAAGTGGTGTGATCAGTGATAATTGGGATTTAAGTGTACTCCGCGCTACTACGGTGGTGCGTTTGTTGCAATCTAAATATGGACTGGATCCTGCTAAAATGGTTGCAGCGGGTCGTAGCGAATACAAGCCGGTTGCTGATAATAGTACTAAAGATGGCCGTGCTGCTAATCGTCGTACTCGTATTGTGATTTTACCCCAATTGGATCAGTTCTTCAAATTATTGGAGAAGCCTAAAGGATAATAGGAGAACACTCGTATTACATTCCGTACTTGGTCAGGAATTTAATACGCATTATTTTAAGTTGTTCCCAGGTGAAGTCGAATTCAGATAATTCTTCCAGTGCTACTTGTAAGGAGGACGTTTCACAACTTTTGAAATAAGCAATGATCTCCTCTTGCTCCTCCTCGTCAATCATTTCATCGATGGCGTAATCAAGATTTAATCGCGTTCCACTGGCAGCAATGGTTTCCATTTCTTCCAGCATTTGGTCCATCCGCCATCCTTTATTCTTAGCGATAGTTTCGAGGGAAACTTTTTTATCGGTATTCTGAATAATGTAAACTTTATCTCCGCTTTTATTGACCACACTCTTCATCACAAAATCATCAGGGCGTTCAATATTGTTTTCCTCTACATAGGTAGTAATCAAGTCCACGAATGGTTTACCATATTTGATTGCTTTTCCTTTGCTAACGCCCTGACATTTTTCCAATCCTTCCAAGGTAATAGGATACGTAGTAGCCATATCCCTGAGTGAAGTTTCCAGGAAGATCACAAAAGGAGGCAGCGATCTTTTTTTGGCTTCCTGCTGGCGAAGATCTAACAGCTGCTTGAAAAGCGCTTGATCTACGGTCAGTTCTTCGATTTCCTCTGCTACTTCCCAATCGTCTTCTCCATCGGCATTCTCATACTGTTTATTCAATACAATACTGAACGCCTTTGGTTTTTTCAAAAATGCTTCTCCCTTTTTTGTGAATTTTAATACGCCGTATTCTTCAATATCTTTTGAGAGCAGTCCTTCTAAAATCATTTGACGAACCAAGGAATGCCAGAAAAAGGCATCTTTATTATTTCCACTGGCAAAGACTTCTAGTCCTTCATGTCTGAAGAGAGTGATCTGTGGTGTTAATTTCCCTGTGATAATTTGTACTACGTATTCAGTGGCAAATCGTTCGTCCAGTTGTCGAATTGCTTTTAATACCAGCGCTGCTTCCTCTTTTGCTTCAATTTTTTCTTTGGGATGTTTGCAATTGTCGCATTGACCACAGTTCTCTTGAGTATATTCTTCTCCAAAATAACTCATCAATACTTTACGACGACAAACGCCTGTTTCGGCAAATGAAACTGTTTCATGAATCAGTTGTGCTCCCACCTCGCGTTCACTCAATGGTTTATCGCGCATCAGATGTTCCAGTTTTGAAACATCCTTATGTGAGTAGTATAAAATACAACGACCTTCTAATCCATCGCGTCCGGCTCTTCCAGTTTCCTGGTAATAATTCTCAATACTTTTTGGAATATTATAATGGATTACAAAACGGATGTCTGGTTTGTCAATCCCCATACCAAAGGCAATTGTTGCGCAGATTACTTGCATCTCTTCGCCTAAAAATTGATCTTGTCTCTCCGCACGTACTTTACCATCCAGCCCTGCATGATAGGCAACTGCTTTGATACCGTTGGCCATTAGTACATCAGCCAGTTCTTCCGTTGTTTTTCTATTGAGCGTATAAATGATACCGCTCTTGCCTTTCATGCTTTTTATAAAACGAACAATGCTCTCGTCGGTTTGCGCCTTCTTTACTTTAGGCAATACCTCGTAATAAAGGTTGGGACGATTGAAGGAGGAAATAAAAATATTGGGGTCTCTTAAGTCCAGGTTTTTAATGATATCGCTTTGCACTTTTGGAGTGGCCGTTGCAGTCAATGCCATCACTGGAGCAGCGGCATTGATTTCCGTCATCATCTCTCTTAACCGACGATACTCGGGTCTGAAGTCATGCCCCCACTCTGAAATACAATGGGCTTCATCCACTGCAAAAAAGGAAACAGGCAAGGCAGCAAAAAATTCAAGGTTCTCTTGTTTGGCCAGTGTTTCCGGAGCCACATAAAGCATTTTTGTAGTGCCACTCAGCAGATCATCTTGTACAGCACGTATTTCTTTTTTGGAAAGGGTAGAATTTAAAAAATGTGCAACCTGATCATGCGTGCTAAACCCGCGAATCAGATCCACCTGGTTTTTCATCAGTGCAATCAGGGGAGATACAAAAATGGCAACCCCCTCACTAAGTAGGGCTGGTAATTGATAACACAAACTCTTGCCTCCGCCTGTAGGCATGATTACAAAAGTGTCGTGGCCGGCTAGTAGGCTTTCAATGGCCTTTTCCTGAGTGCCCTTAAATTTCTTAAAACCAAAGTATTGATGTAAGGCCTGGTGAAGATCTTTTTGGGGAGCTGTGCTGGGAGCTTTTTTCTTGCCTGGAGATTTTTTAGCAGGTGTCTTTTTAGTAAGCGTGCTCATGAATTCTTTAAGGTAGTCCTTTTATTTGGTAGGGCGCTATTCCCGCCTACTTTTATAAGCAATTGATTATTAATATTTTAATTGATTTTTTCGAAAAGTGAATAGCAGTGAGTCGGATAACGAATATACTTAGTATAACACTACTGTGGAAGAGATGTTTAGTTAAAATTACACATTTATAAACACGGCTGATATCTACATAAATGGGGTTAATTTTGACTCCCGATTCCGGAAAACAAACGCAGTAAGTGAAGCAGAACGATACCCGGCCTATGAAGGAGTTGATTCAGCAAACCGCCCTAAGAACCCTTGACTTGGAGGCCCAATCTATTCTGGGACTTCGTTCTTCCATAAACGATCAGTTTATTAAAGCTGTTGAAGCGCTTTCGACTACTAAGGGACGTGTAGTGATTAGTGGGATTGGCAAAAGTGCAGTCATTGCTCAGAAAATAGTTGCCACCTTCAACTCTACCGGTACACCTTCCTTGTTTATGCATGCAGCGGATGCTATTCATGGAGACCTGGGGATGATTCAACAAGATGATGTGGTGATCATTCTTAGTAAGAGTGGTGAGAGTCCTGAAATTCGTGCTTTGGTACAACTGATTCGCAACTTTGGAAATACCATCATAGCCATGGTGGGTAATATTCATTCTTCATTAGCGCAACAAGCTTCTTTGATTTTGGATACAACGGTTGAACAGGAAGCTTGTCCAAATAATCTGGCTCCTACAAGTAGTACTACTGCTCAATTGGTCATGGGCGATGCATTGGCTATTTGTTTAATGGAGTTGAAAGGATTTCGTTCCGAGGATTTTGCAAAGTTTCATCCTGGGGGTGCGTTGGGTAAAAAATTGTATTTGCGTGTGCAGGACCTGGGCGTACAAAATGAAAAGCCGGCAGTAACAATCAACCAAACCTTACGCGAAGTAATTGTAATCATGACAGCCGGTCGCTTGGGTGTTACAGCAGTGGTGAATGAAGCGGATCAATTAGTAGGCATCATTACGGATGGAGATTTACGCCGCTTGTTAGATCAGGGTAAATCGATCGATGGATTAACAGCAGCAGATGTGATGACTAAAAATCCGGTCACTATTTCCCCAGATGAGTTAGCAGTCTCCGCACTCGATCTGCTTCGAAAAAAGAAGATCACACAAATTGCAATTGCAGAAAACCAGCAGTACCTCGGTATCATTCATATTCATGATCTGTTACGAGAGGGCTTGTTATAAAATATCCTATGAAGAATAATCAGTATGTGGCCATCATGGCCGGTGGAATTGGAAGCCGGTTTTGGCCCATGAGCAGAACCCGTTATCCCAAACAGTTTCTGGATATTTTGGGAATGGGACGAACCTTGATCCAACAGAGTTATGATCGGTATAGTAAAGTAGTACCTCCCACTAATGTATATGTAGTTACTTCACATGAATATGTTGACATTGTAAAGGCGCAACTTCCTGAATTGCCTGCTTCAAATATTCTGGCAGAACCTTCTCGAAAAAATACGGCAGCTTGTATTGCTTACATCGCTTTTCATTTACAAGCAAAGGATCCTGATGCGGTGATGATTGCCGCTCCTGCTGATCATTTAGTAACCGAAACGGAGCAGTTTGTGCAAACAGCCCGTAAGGCAATGGATTTTGTAGAGAGCGTTAATGCATTGGTAACTATTGGTATCAAACCTACCCATCCTAATACAGGCTATGGCTATATACAGCATGAAATGCTACAAGCAGCTCCCGATGTATACAAGGTGAAGACTTTTACGGAAAAACCCAGCGAGGAGATTGCAAAAGCATTTATTGCCAGCGGAGAGTTTTTATGGAATGCAGGCATTTTTACTTGGAGAGTGAGCGCCATTCTTTCTGCCTTCGAATCGTATTTGTCTGAAGTATATGAAGTGTTTGCTGCAGAAAAGGAGCATTTCAATACAGCCGCCGAACGTGAAGCCGTTGAGCGTATATACCCGCAGTGCACAAATGTTTCTGTTGATATTGGAGTAATGGAAAAGGCTTCCAATGTTTTTGTGATTCCCGCTAGTTTTGGTTGGAGTGATTTAGGAACTTGGAATAGCGCTTGTGATAATATGGAAAAAGATTATTTCGGAAATGCGGTGGTTGGGAAAAATGTGATGGTGGTAGATGCCAACAATTGTATGGTCCATGCCCCTGATAAAAAATTAGTGTTGTTGCAAGGCTTACGCGATTATATCATCGTAGATACAGAGGATGCTTTGTTGATTTGTAAAAAAGACCAGGAACAACAGATTAAGGAATATGTAGCCGAAGTAAAACGAAATAAGGGCGAACACTATTTATAATTATACCTTGACAATCTCATCTAAACTTCCTGCGGTAGGCACTACCATTTTTGCCACCATGAGTGCCTTGGCTACCCAGCACCAGGCTGTGAACCTGGGCCAAGGGTTCCCTGATTTCCCTATGAATGCGGACCTGATTGATTTGGTTGCAAAAGCCATGCGAGATAATCATAATCAGTATGCACCCATGCCAGGTTGGATGCCCTTGCGTGAAGCCATTGCTGAAAAAATAAAATTCTTGTATGGAACAACGATTGACCCTGATGCATCTATTACCATTACCCCTGGGGGTACCTATGCAATTTATTCTGCATTAACTGCTGTTTTGCATCCAGGAGATGAAGTGATCTTATTTGAGCCCGCTTATGACAGTTATATTCCCAATATTGAAGTGAACGGGGGTATTGCTGTTCGTTTGCCATTGGTTTATCCGGATTATCGAATTGATTGGGAAGCGGTCCGTGCAGCGATCACTCCTCGCACCAAAGTGATATTTATTAATTCCCCGCACAATCCAACTGGAGCCGTGTTGGGTCCTTCTGATATTGAAGAATTAAGAAAGATTGTTGCTAATACTTCTATTTTAATTCTCAGTGATGAAGTGTATGAGCATTTGATCTTTGATAATATTCCCCACCAAAGTATATTACGTTATCCGGATTTACTGGAACGTAGTTTTGTTTGTTTCTCCTTTGGTAAAGTATATAACTGCACGGGATGGAAGTTGGGCTATTGTGTAGCACCTCCATCGCTGATGAAGGAGTTTAGAAAAATTCATCAGTTCAATGCATTTAGTTGTTTCACGCCTACACAGGTTGCATTAGCGGAGTTTTTAAAAAACAAGGAAGCCTATTTGAGCTTGGGTGCTTTTATGCAAGAAAGGAGAGATTACTTTATAGAATTGATGCAACCGACACGATTTGAATTATTGACCAGTCATGGAAGTTATTTTATCTGTGCCCGTTATAATCAAATCAGCGAAGAAGGAGACTTAGCTTTTGCTACCCGACTCACCAAAGAGGCGGGTGTAACTACCATTCCTGTTTCTGCTTTCTATGCAGACGGCAAAGATGATCATGTGATCCGCTTTTGTTTTGCGAAGAAAAAAGAAACGCTGGAACAGGCAGTAGAAAGACTTTTGCGTTATTAGTAATTGATTACTTGTTCTTCAATTATAGCAGGTATTTCTCTCCAATCATATTCCTGATTGCGAAGTTGTGGCTCAAAGCCTGCTTCACGAATAGCTTCCTGAATTGTTTTGTAGGTAAATCGGTGTGGTGCGCCTGCTGCACTTACTACATTTTCCTCGATCATGATCGATCCATAATCATTAGCACCCGCATGTAAACAAACTCCTGCTGTTTCTTTACCAACTGTCAACCAACTAGCTTGAATATTTTTAACGTTAGGGAGCATAATTCTACTGATGGCAATCATTCGAATATACTCTTCTTTAGTAGTTAGGTTTTGCACCCCTCGTATCTCTGCTAATAAGGTATCTACATCCTGAAAAGTCCAGGGAATAAAAGCTAAAAATCCTTTTGCAGTTTCGGGTTTACGCGCCTGTACTTCACGAATCTTTATCAAGTGTTCAAATCGTTCTTCTAATGTTTCTACGTGACCAAACATCATAGTGGCCGAAGTAGTGATATGTAGTTTATGTGCTTCGTGCATGACGTCAAGCCATTCTTGTGCCCCACATTTTCCATTGGATACTAGTCGACGAACACGATCTACCAGAATTTCTGCACCCGCACCAGGTAAGGAATCCAACCCAGCTTCCTGAAGTGTTTTCAGGACTTCGTGGTGTGTGCTTTTTTCAAGTTTAGTAATATGCGCAATCTCGGGAGGGCCCAATGCGTGAAGTCGAATATCTGGGAATTCTGCTTTAATTGCTTTGAAAGTGTCTACATAAAATTGCAACCCCAATTTTGGATGATGCCCACCCTGTAAGAGTAATTGATCGCCGCCATACCGAATGGTCTCTTTAATTTTTTGCCGATAAGTGTCCATATCGGTGATATAGGATTCCGGATGTCCGGGGATGCGATAGAAATTACAAAACTTGCAATTAGCAATACAAACATTGGTGGTGTTCACATTACGGTCAATCTGCCAGGTCACTTTACCATGTGGAACCTGAATTTTTCTGAGTTCGTCGGCCACATACATCAAATCAGCCAAAGGCGCCTGCTTGAATAAGTGCAAACCCTCTTCTTGACTCAGCGATTCAAATTGTAATGCACGGTGTAATAACTGATCTGTTAACATGACCGCAAAGTTACATCTCTTCCTCCAAGAAAGACTGCCGAACAGTTACCTTTGCCACTTCATGATAACATTTGATCGATTTACACTTTCCAACGGACTTCGTGTGTTGTTGCACACGGACGTTTCCACTCCCATGGCGGTAGTGAATGTTCTCTATGATGTGGGGGCCCGCGACGAAGATCCTGATCAAACGGGATTTGCTCATTTATTTGAACACCTGATGTTTGGGGGATCTCTTCACATCCCTGATTATGACGAACCCTTGCAATTAGCAGGGGGAGAGAACAACGCTTATACAACCAACGATCTTACTAATTATTATATACAGTTACCCGCAGATAATTTGGAAACCGCATTTTGGTTGGAAAGCGATCGAATGCTTTCCTTGGCATTTAGTGAAAAAAGTTTAGCGGTGCAACGCAAAGTAGTTTGTGAAGAATTCAAAGAACATTATTTAAATAAGCCCTACGGAGATGTGTGGAGTCATATGCGCAGTTTGGCTTATCAGGTTCATCCTTATCGTTGGATGACTATTGGGCGTGAATTGGCGCATATTGAACAAGCGCGCTTACAACAAGTAAAAGATTTTTTCTTTAAACACTACACCCCTTGTAATGCAATTTTAGTGGTGGCAGGTAATGTGCATGTTGCACAGGTTCGTGCGTTGGCGGAAAAATGGTTTGGTCCTATTCCCGCAGGGACACGCTATCAACGCAAATTGCCTGTTGAACCAACGCAAACCGCTCCGCGTTATAAGATGATACAAGCACCCGTTCCGTTGGATCTTCTTTGTAAGACCTGGCATATGACCGATCGATTGGGAACAGCTTATCATGCTACAGATTTGCTAACGGATATGTTAGGAGGCAGCGCCTCTTCTCGTTTGCACCAGCAATTGGTTAAAGAGCAAAAATTATTTGTGCATATTGATTGTTATCATTTTGGGAGTAGTGATCCTGGCTTGGTAACTATTGAAGGAAAGCTTGTGGAAGGAGTGAGTATGGAAAAAGCTGAGCAAGCCTTGCAGGAACAATTGAATGCTTTCAAGTCGCAGCCCCCTTCGGAGCAGGAGTTAGAAAAAGTAAAAAACAAAACAGAGAGTGCTATTGCATTTGAAGACATGAGTGTCATGAGTCGTGCCAGTAGTCTAGCGTATTACGAATTATTGGGAGATGCGGCCTGGATGAACCAAGAACTTGGCAAATATGCAGCAGTTACTACAGCTGAAGTTGCTACAGTGGCCAACGAATTGTTCCGCTCCGAGAATGAAAACACACTTTATTATTACGCAAATCCCCCCGCATGATTGATCGAAAAAAAATGCCACCGATAGTCGATGCGGTACACTATCAGCTAGAACTAAAGCCTTGCGCTCATCATCAATTAGATAATGGTGTTGATGTGTATATGATTGATGCGGGCGCCGAAGAGGTCCTGCAAATTGAATGGCTTTACAAGGCTGGAAATTGTTATGAGAATCAAAACTTGATAGCTGCCACTACCAATTATTTATTGCGTGCAGGAACAACCACCCATACGGCCTATGAGTTGGATGAGAAGATCGATTATGTAGGAGCCTATGTCAATCGTGGTTGTTATAACGAACAGGCAGCTCTTACCCTTCATTGTTTGAACAAGCATATCGATGTATTACTTCCTTTGATTCGGGAAGTACTTACTGAGTCTGTTTTTCCTGAACATGAATTGTTGTTGTATCAGCAGAATATGAAACAACGGTTATCTGTTAATCTGCGTAAGTCAGATTATGTAGCAGGCCGTTTGATTGATACTTATTTGTTTGGAGAGGAGCATCCCTATGGTAAGTATAGCTCTCCTGCATCCTTTGATTTGCTGACACGTGATGCATTGCTTGAGTTCTATGATCGGTATTACAAGCGTGGACATTTTCAGCTTTTTGTCGCTGGTAAAATTCCAGCTGATTTATTGGAGAAACTAAACCGATATTTTGGAAATCTTCCAATTGATTCACCGGTATTGCCAACGCATTTGCTACATCCAGCTGAACAAAAGAAGTTTACTATTCAAAATGATCCGACAGGTGTTCAAGGCGCAATTCGTATAGCACGTCCTTTTCCTAACAGACATCATCCGGATTTTTTACCGGCTCTTGTATTAAATACAGTGTTTGGAGGATTTTTTGGTTCAAGACTCATGAGTAATATTCGTGAGGAAAAAGGGTACACCTATGGAATCCATAGTTATCTGCTGAATCTGCAACAAACTTCAGCGTGGATGATCAGTACAGAGGCTGGAAAAGAAGTTTGTGAAGCAACGATACGGGAGGTATATGCTGAAATGAATCGTTTATGTAATGAGCTCATCGCTGAAGATGAATTGAATCTGGTGCGCAATTACATGATGGGAGGACTCTTGGGAGACCTGGACGGTCCTTTTCAATTGATTGCACGCTGGAAAAACCTTATTTTAAATGGGCTGCCTCCTGCTCATTTTCATCGCACCATTGATACCATTCGAAGCGTTGATGCGCAACAATTACAAGCCCTGGCGCAGCGTTATTTTGATCCGGCTGATTTCTATGAACTAGTAGTAGTGTAATGGCTGTTAGATTTATTTTCTGAAATTTGTGCTATGACCTTTGATCGAAAGGATTTGTCGAATGAACAATTGCTTGCCTTTTACAGGCAGTTGTTATGGCCCCGCATGATCGAGGATAAAATGCTGGTGTTATTACGGCAAGGAAAAATTTCAAAGTGGTTTAGTGGAATTGGCCAGGAAGCCATAGCAGTTGGAGCTACATTGGCCTTGCAGCCTGATGAGTGGATCATGCCCTTGCATCGTAATCTGGGGGTATTTACTACGCGGCAAATGCCCTTGTATCAATTATTTCTTCAATGGCAGGGTACCCAACAAGGGTATAGCAAAGCAAGAGAACGTAGTTTTCACTTTGGAAGTAAGGAGCATCATATCTGTGGAATGATTTCACACTTGGGTCCTCAGTTAGCAGTAGCGGATGGAGCGGCCTTAGCTTATAAATTGGCCAAGAAGGATAAAGTTTCGCTCGCTTTCACGGGCGATGGAGGTACCAGTGAAGGAGATTTTCATGAAGCATTGAATGTGGCAGCGGTATGGGACCTGCCTGTTATTTTTTTGATTGAAAACAATGGATATGGATTAAGTACACCTGTGCAGGAACAATACAGGTGTGAGCGGTTGATTGATAAGGCAGCGGGATATGGGATGGAAGGAGTTCGTATTGACGGGAATAATATTTTAACAGTATACGACACTATCAAAGGAGTACGTGATTATTGCATTCGTAATCAAAAACCCTATCTCATCGAGTGCATGACGTTTAGAATGCGCGGACACGAGGAAGCCAGCGGAACCAAATATGTACCGGCTGAATTATTTACTACTTGGGAACAAAAAGATCCTATAAAAAATTATGAACGCTACTTGATTGAGCAAGGAGTGTTAACATCTTTTGATGTGGCGGATATCAAAAATGAATTCAAACAAAAAATAGAGGCTGAACTCGCGATTGGTCTGGCTCCAGCTCCTGTCATTGCTGTTCCTGAAAGTGAATTGAAAGATGTGTATGCGCCTCGTACAGAACCATTGGCTGTTTTAACAGAAGATGATCAGGGAAGAGAACTGCGTTTTGTGGATGCTATCAGCGAGGGTTTACGTCAGCAGTTAGAAAAAGATTCTCGTCTTGTTTTAATGGGACAAGACATTGCTGCTTACGGAGGAGCTTTTAAAATTACCGAAGGATTTGTACAGCAATTTGGAGAGCAACGAATAAGAAATACGCCGCTTTGTGAAAGTGCTATTCTAGGTACCGCTTTAGGTCTTTCCCTCGAGGGTTATCCTTCGATGGTAGAGATGCAGTTTGCAGATTTTGTATCGGTTGGACTGAATCAGATTGTAAATAACCTGGCTAAAATTCATTACCGATGGGGACAAAATGCCAATGTGGTAGTTCGAATGCCTACAGGTGCTGGCGTGGGTGCTGGTCCCTTTCACTCACAGAGTAATGAAGCGTGGTTCACACATATCCCTGGATTGAAAGTGGTATATCCTGCCACCCCGTTGGATGCAAAAGGTTTATTGATTGCATCCCTAAATGATCCTAATCCAGTTTTATTTTTTGAGCATAAGGCGCTTTACCGTTCTGTAACCGGGTTAGTTCCCGAAACATATTATGAAATTGAAATTGGTAAAGCCAAGCAAGTTTTAAATGGAGAAGAAATTATCATCATCACGTATGGAAGTGGAGTGCATTGGGCTATTGACTATGCAGCGGCTCATCCGGACTATTCAATAGGAATACTCGATTTGCGGACCTTATTACCTCTCGACACAGATGCTATTAAAAAAGCAGTACGTGACACCGGTCGGGTATTAGTATTACACGAGGACACACTCACGGGTGGTTTTGGCGGAGAAATTGCAGCTTGGATCGCTGAACATTGTTTTGAATGGTTGGATGCTCCGGTAATGCGTTGTGCTTCTTTGGATACACCTGTACCGTTTAGCACGGTCTTGGAAAAAGAATTTTTAGCAACTGCAAGACTGGATGCATCGATTCAAAAACTACGGTCTTATTGATCAGTCTTGTATAGCTTGATAGACCATCGCTCTAAACTTTTCTACCATCTCCCCTTTTGTAGTGTTTTGTAGTTGACGAAAAAAGAGGTAAACCATTTTTTCATTGGGATCTACCCAGTACGAAGTGGCAAAGGCACCACCCCATGCAAAGGTTCCTGTATTTGCAGGAGTTCGTCCCTGACTTTTATCTGTGATAAGGGAGAATCCCAAGCCAAACTTATCTTGATTGCCATAGGGCAACTCACCAATTTGGTTGGTGATCATCATATCTACAGTGTTTCGGCCCAGCACTCGTTTGCCATTATAGATTCCTCCATTCAATAACATTTGCAGAAAGATGGCATAATCTTCAATGGTTGAGGAAAGACCTGCTCCTCCTGAGTAATACGTGCTACCCTCCAGTGGATAATCGGGTGTAATGGTTCGGCCGTTAAGCATATTGCCAGAGGACTTCTCTAGTTTTCCTCCTGGTAATTCACGATAAAGTTTTACCAAGCGAGTTGCTTTTGCAGCGGGTAAGTGAAAGTGTGTGTCATTCATTCCCAGTGGCTCAAATATTTTTTCTTTAAAAAATTGATCTAATGTTTTGCCGGAAATCTGTTCTACTAAGCAACCCAACAAGTCTGAGTTTAAGCCATAGGTCCATCGCTCTCCAGGCTGATGCATGAGTGGAAGTTTGCCCAATCGGTTCATGGCGCTTAATAAATCGTCGCCAACTACTCCAATTCCTGCGGTCAGATTTGCTTTTGCATAAATGGCGTTGGCTTCTTTGGAGCCGATTTGTGCATAGCCTAATCCTGACGTGTGTGTCAGCAATTGACGAATGGTAATTTCTGATTTAGCTGGAATGGTTGTATAGGTGGTATCTGTTTCATTGAAGGTGGCTATTACCTGTTGTTTGCGAAAAGCAGGCAGATACTTTGAAACAGGATCATCCAATAATAATTTACCTTCTTCAAACAATACCATGATGGCTACGCTCGTGATTGCTTTTGTTTGAGAGGCGATGCGAAAAATATCATTTTTTTTCATCACGACCTTTGCCTCCATATCATTATAGCCAACTGCTTTGTAGTATACAATTTTCCCGTTTCGGGCAATCAAAGCTGTTCCGCCTTGCATCCATCCTTTTTCTACCCATTCATTCAAACGGGTATCCAGCACTTTTAATCGCTCTGCTGAAAATCCACCTGCCAGCGGTGTGGGCGCCAATTCTAATTTTTGCGACCAGCCTGTGGTAGCAATGAATAGCCATAGAATCGAGACAATAAACAGGTTGCGGTTCATCTTTTGCATACAATTATGATTTTAATTTTCCGGGGCCGTATAAAATTTTTCCTGCACGTGTACCATTGTGTTTTTGTTGGTCAACTGTAACTTTTCCATTGACAATCACGTATTCAAAACCGATTGAGTACGCATGGGGTTTTTCAAAACTGGAAAGATCTAATACTTTTTGTTCGTCAAAAATTACAATATCAGCAGCCATGCCTGGTTGTAGAAGACCACGATCGTGTAATTGAAATTTTTGTGCTGGTAACGAGGTCATCCGACGGATTGCTTCCTCCAGTTCCATTACTTTCTTTTCGCGCACATAACGCCCCAAGACTCTTGCATTGGTGCCATATCCGCGTGGATGAGGTACGCCTGCATTGAGCACACGAATACCCGCATCGCTTGCAATCATATTAAAAGGATATCGCATGATTCGTGTAACATCCTCTTCTCCCATTCCGTGAAAAACGGCACTGGCTCCACCGCGACTCACAATATCCATTACCACCGCGGCTTCTTCTTTCACACGATGTTTATTTCCTAGCTGCTGATTAATTGCTTCAATACTCTTTCCATTGTATGTTGTATCAGGGCCGAACGATGCGACCACTGCATAACTAAGATGCTTGAGTCCTCTTTTTTTCAACCGCTTTTGAATGGACTCGGTTACATACTTGCGTATTTCCGGTCTTTTCAGTCTTGCGCGGATGGAATCCTGGCCGTCTGCTAAAATTTCATCGGGAATTAATGTGTTGATAGAAGTGCTGCTTGCTGTGTAGGGATATTGATCAATAGTTACATCCATCCCTTGCCCTCTTGCCTTTTCAACCATTGCAATAGTAGTTTTGCTGCGTCCCCAGTTTTGTTGTCCGCTTAATTTAAAATGAGAGAGTTGAACAGGAATAGCAGCCTCGCGTCCAATTGTCAATGCTTCTTCGATGGCTTGTGTTACGCTGTCCCCTTCGTCACGCATATGCGTAGCATAGACACCTCCGAATGCGGCTGCTTTTTTGGCTAGCCCAATAATCTCGGGAGTTTTACTGAACGTACCAGGGATGTAGATGAGGCCTGTGCTCAACCCAACGGCTCCATCTCGCATGGCCTTTTCTACTAACTGTTCCATTTGTAATTGTTCCTGATCAGTGGCATCCCGGTTAGCGCGGCCCATCACGGCACGTCGAATATCATTATGCCCAATCAACATCGTTACATTGATGGACATTCGTAAAGAATCGATAAAACTATAGTAGCGATTTACATCTACTTGTGATAAACCACAGTTACCAGTTATACAGGTAGTTACTCCATCATAGATAAAGCTTTTTGCTTCTGGATCTCTTTTCTCGTCTCCTTCAATATGTGTATGTACATCAATAAATCCGGGAGCTATAATTTTGTCTTGTGCATCAATGATGCGAGCCGGCTGCCATTTATTTTCTTCATTACTAATTACAGCCGAACGAAAAATGGAAACAATCTTTCCGTTATTAATAACCAGGTTTCCACGGTACCAGCTATTGCCGGAGCCATCTACAATTCTTCCGTTCTTGATCAAAAGTTCACAAGGGGTTGGAGCCTGTGCCAGCAAGAGGCTGGGCCATACTAATAAGGCAAGCAGTTTTTTCATATTGAAAAGATACAAATTTGAAACCAGGCTTTCGCCTGCTACTTTATTGATCTAGCAAATTTTCTTCCTCCCAAACTAAAGGAGGCAATCCTCTTTTGTAACGGTATAAACTTTGCTTGATATACAATCGAAATTCATAGTCGCCGGAAAGCTTGGTAAATAAATAGGAAGGCCTGAACAGTCGCATGAATTTTTCCAACTCAGCTCCTTCTAATAAGGTTAAGCGACGAACCAACGCTTTGTTAAATCGATAGTCAATAAACTTTTCTTGTTCTTCCAGTAAAAGCCGTTGTTGAAAACCCAGCATGCTTTTATTACGACGAAATCGAAACATGTTGATCAATTCGTTCACGTCAAGCCCCACTCCTGCTCCATATTGTGGCGTAACAATTTTGAGTCCTGGTTTTTGGTAGTTAAAAACTTTGGCGTATTCCTGCCGGTTGCGAATCGAATCTAATTTATAGTTACGCGGAAACACTTTGACTTCCCGAAGCACCGGAATACTAACCTGCAGGGAGATATCAAATTGCATGGGGTTAGCAATTTTTATAACAGGAAATTTCATCGTGGGTTTATTCAAATAGCTGAACCAAATTGAATCTCGATCGGTAACCCGTATTTCGTAATAACCATCTGTATTGGTAACAGCACCCCCGCCTCCAGTGGAGAGAATACTCACTAGTTCAAGTGGATAATTTCTTGAACTATCATAGACAACTCCTTTGATTAAATAAGACTGAGCAAAACTTATGTTGGTTCCAATCAGCAAAATCCAACTAAGTAAAATATAGTGCTGCAGTCTGGTCATTTGCATTGGTCAATCTGCTTGGGATAAAATTACTTTTTCAATGACTACGGGGTAATGTAAATGTTCCAGTGCGTGGATTTTCTCTGCTAAATTTTCTACAAGGTCAGTAGACAATACTGAACAAGTAGCTTGAAAAATGGTTGCACCATGATCATATTGTTCGTCAACATAGTGAATAGTAATACCACTTTCTTTTTCGTTAGCTGCTAATACAGCACGGTGCACCGCTTCTCCATACATTCCTTTGCCACCATATTTAGGCAATAAGGCAGGATGAATATTGATTATTCTTTTTTCCCACTGGCTGATCAATGTAAGTGGAATCTTCCAAAGAAATCCTGCCAATATAATCCAGTCAATCTTTGCCGCTTGTAATTCGGGGACATAGCCATCGCCTTTCAAAAATTTTTCTCGATCTATAATTAGTGTGGGAACTGAATACTCTTTTGCAAAGTTTAAAACGCCTGCATTGGTTTTGTTGGAAACGATTAGCGCGACCTCAATTTTATTGCTGGATTGAAAATGCGCAAGAATCTTTTGTGCATTACTACCTGTTCCTGATGCAAAGATGGCTATGCGTTTCATGTCACAAAGATGTAGAATGCCTTTTGATCTGTTGCTTTCAACGCAAAAAGCCCATTTTTTCGCCCAGCTTTTTGATGTAGGATCGGAAAAAGCGGAATTGACCAAATGGAATACTAATAGCTAGCACCATCAGTGGCCAAACTGCGGTTACTAGCAAGATGTAAAGCGTGGCCCAGATCCAATCTTGCTCAGGTGCTAAAAAATTCATGATTTTTTTTGCCGCCCACCCCGTTGCACTTCCTCCGATGGCAAACGTGCATAAGATCAACCCTAGTTGCAGGGGTCCCACCTTCCATTTTTCTCGTAAACGATTAAACATGCTATTGCAACAGGGTTTTTAAGGTTGCAAAGGTCTCGAAAAATAGCGTTCACCCCCCTTTTTTACACCTTGATTGCCCTTTTTTGGCGGATTTTTACCATTTCGTGACAGGTAAATTTTGTTCCACGACTAACTCTTCCAAACCCCTTGACTTGCAACAGAGTTATGAAAGAAAAAAAAGTTAAACTCTCTGCATTTTTCAAGAGGACAACGCGTAATTTTGCGCGCGAGAAGCATAATTTTTCCACATTTCAGCTTAACAGCGTTTATAATGTCAACCAAACAATTTTCAACGCATCTAGTTTTCTTCCTTTCTTCCTTTTTATTTTTCTCTGTTACAATCTCAAATGCACAGGATGCTGCAGCAGGGAAAACTATATTCATGAGCAAGTGTGCCTCCTGCCACAATGTGCTCAAAAAGGGAACGGGTCCTGCATTAGCCGGATTGGAAGAGCGTCACAAATGGGCCGACCACAAAGAGCTACTTGCCTGGATTAATAATCCGGCTGCTTACATGGCTAAGGATTCCTACACACAGGGATTGAAGGCGGAGTATGGTTCCATGATGACTGCTTTTGCTGATGTTACCCTTCAGGATGTTGACAATATTGTTGCCTATGTGAATGAGGCGGCTAAACCTGCCCCGGCACCAGCTGCTGGAAGCGGCGAAGCGGTAGAAGAAGGTGGGGGTAATTCCGTATTCTTTGGTATCATTTCTCTGCTTCTAGGAGTAATTGCCCTGATCCTAATGCAGGTTAACAGCAATCTGAGAAAACTTTCTGATCAAGCAGAGGGTGTAAAAACACCAGAAGGCATACCCTTCTGGCGCAATAAGACTTATATCACATTGATTTCCATAGGTTTATTTGTATTTGGCGGATATATGGTTGCCAAGGGCGCTATTGGTTTAGGCCGTCAAAAGGACTATCAGCCTGTACAACCGATCTACTATTCTCATAAAGTTCACGCAGGTATTAATCAAATTAATTGCTTGTACTGTCATGGAAGTGCAGAACAGAGCAAGCACGCGGCTATTCCTTCTGTGAATACTTGTATGAATTGCCACAAGGCTATTCAAGCTTATGAGAAAGGACCGAAGATTTTTGATGAGGATGGAAATGAGATTGACGGTACAGCGGAGATTCAGAAATTATATGAATATGCCGGATTCGATCCTAACCAGCCCAACAAATGGGATCCATCCATGATCAAGAAGCCAATTGAGTGGGTTAAGATTCACAACCTGCCTGACCACGTTTATTTCAGCCACGCTCAGCACGTGACTGCCGGTAAGGTTCAGTGCCAGAGCTGTCATGGTGCAATCAATGAGATGGGTGAGGTAAAACAAGTAGCCGATTTGAGCATGGGATGGTGTATTAATTGCCACCGTGAGTCAAATGTTCAATTTAACTACGATAGCACAAAAGGTAATAAATTCTATAGCATTTACGAAAAGTTTCATAATGACTTAAAGGCCGGAAAAATGGATAGTATCAAGGTGAAAGATATCGGCGGCCTGGAGTGTCAAAAATGTCACTATTAAGATTATTTGAACCCACCAACCAAGGAAATTATGAGCCAAAAAAAGTACTGGCAGAGCTTCGGGGAGGTTAATGAGAGCGAGAGCTTCAAACAACAGAACCAGGACGAGTTCCGGGAAGAGTTGCCCTTCGAAGGGATGGATGACAAAGGTCTTTCGGATGCCACGGCACCCCGCAGGGATTTTCTTAAATACCTCGGATTCAGCACCGCCGCAGCAACCTTAGCTGCTAGCTGTAAGATTCCGGTTAAAAAGGCTATTCCTTTTGCCAATCGTCCAGAAAATATTATTCCGGGTGTTGCCCAATATTATGCTACCACCTTCGTGCAAGATGGCGATGTGGTTCCCGTGTTGGCCAAAGTTCGAGACGGACGTCCTATCAAGATTGAAGGAAACGATCGTTGTGCTTTTACCGGTGGTGGAACATCCGCCCGTGTACAGGCCTCTGTATTGGATCTATATGATACCCACCGTCTTCGTTTTCCTCAGCAAAAAGTAGGAAATGGTGAAGAAGCGCGTTTTGAGGAAGTGCCTACCTATGAACAAATGGATAAGTTGGTGGCTGATGCCATCAAAGCAGCGGGTGGTTCAACGGTGTTGTTAACCAGCACACTCAATTCTCCTTCTACTAAAGCAATTATCGCAGCTTACCCAGGTTTACGACATATACAATATGATGCTGTTTCTTTCAGCGGTATGTTGTTAGCCAATGAAGCGACAGGTTTTGGACGCCGTTTACCTTCTTATGAATTTGGTGCGGCCAAAGTGATTGTGAGTTTGGGTGCCGATTTCTTAGGTTCATGGTTAAGCCCTGTTGAGTTTGCAAAAGGCTATGCAGCCGGACGCAAAATCGATGAGAAGAATCCTTCCATGAGCAAGCATTATCAAATTGAAGGATACTTGAGTTTGACAGGTGCTAGCGCTGATGAAAGATTTGTTTGTCGTCCTTCTGAAACTGGATTGGTTGCACTTGCTTTGTTGAGTGCTGTAAGTGGAAAAGGTGCTGAAGGAATTAAGGATGCTAAATTAAAAGCAGGTATTGAAAAAGCGGCTGCTGACCTTCGTAAAAATGCAGGTGCTTCTCTAGTAATCTGCGGAAGCAACGATACTAATACACAGGTTGTAGTTAATGCAATCAACCAGGCCATCGGTGCTTATGGAAAAACAATCGATTGGGGTAAGTCTGTTAATTACCGCGCAGGTGTAGATGCTGAGTTTGAGCAACTGGTAAAAGATATGGAAGCGGGAACGGTTGGTACACTTCTTGTGTACGGCGCAAATCCTGTATACACTTACCACAAAGCAGATGCATTGAAGGCTGCGTTGAAAAAAGTAAAAGCAACTGTTTCCTTTAGCGAGCGAATGGATGAGACTACAGAACTCTGTCAGTTCATCCTTCCTTCTAATCATTATCTGGAAAGTTGGGGAGATGCTTCACCAAAAGCTGGAGTAACCAGTTTTATCCAGCCAACTATTTATCCGCTGTTTAAAACCAGAGCTTTCCAAACTTCATTATTAAAGTGGAGTGGAAATGATACTAGCTATGAAGAATATTTCAAACAGTATTGGATCGGTCAATTAGGTTCTGAAGTTTCTTTCAATACAGTTTTACAAGAAGGAATACAAGATAATTCGCTTCCTATTGCTGCCGGTTCTTACAGCAGTGCAGCCTTGGCTGCTGCAGCGCAGGCTATTACTACTGCATCTGCAGTTACAGGCACTGAAATTGTATTGTATCAAAAAGCATCTATTGGAACTGGAACGGGTGCTACCAATCCTTGGTTGCAGGAATTGCCTGATGGTGTTTCCAAAGCCAGCTGGGGTAACTATGCCTTGGTAAGTATGACCATGGCTAAAGAGTTACTCGGAGTAAACTTGATCGATGGAACAGAGAAAGAAATAAATAATTACGAATTCTATCCGCTTAAACCCGTTATCAAAATAACAATGGGTGGAAAAGAAATGGAATTACCGATTCTGGCTGTTCCTGGTATGCAATCCAATACTATTGCTGTTGCACTGGGATATGGCAGAAGCGAAAAGCTAGGTCGTACTTGTGCGGGCGTTGGTAAGAATGCGTACATCTTTACTTCACAAACCGGTAATGGCGTTTCTTATCAAGGAACAGTAACGGTAGCTGATGCAGGTCGTAAAGAAAAAGTTGCACAGTCTCAGATTCATAATACCTATGATGATCGTGTGGAAGTAGTGCGTGAAACTACACTAGCTACTTTGGTCAAGCATCCGAATGTTATTCCTGATTATCGTAATCATCTTGAAGAAACCTACGGTAAAAGCCAGGATGGTAAAATAACGGACTATCGCACAGAAGGAACCCTGTATCCTACGCATAGCCAACCCGGTATTAAGTGGGGAATGAATATTGATATGAATGCATGTTATGGTTGCGGCGCTTGCGTGGTGGCCTGTCATGCAGAGAACAATGTTCCAGTGGTTGGTAAGAGTGAAGTATTGCGTTACCACGACATGCACTGGTTGCGCATCGATCGCTATTTTGTTAGTGATGCTACTAATCCTGACGAATTAAAAGGAGTGGTTTTCCAGCCCATGATGTGTCAGCATTGCGATAATGCTCCTTGTGAAAACGTTTGTCCGGTTGCAGCAACTAACCATAGTTCCGAGGGAATTAACCAGATGACCTATAACCGTTGTATCGGTACTCGTTATTGCGCCAATAACTGTCCTTATAAAGTTCGTCGTTTCAACTGGGCGGATTATACCGGAGCGGATAGCTTCCCGAATAACCGCGATCAGCAGTTGGTGGGTAAGCTCGATCCAGTAGTGGAGCAAATGAACGATGAATTAACACGCATGGTATTGAATCCGGATGTAACGGTTCGTTCTCGTGGTGTAATAGAAAAATGTTCTTTCTGTTTCCAACGTTTGCAAGCCGCTAAGTTGGAAGCGAAAAAAGCGAATCGTCCTTTGCAGGATGGCGAAGCAAAAACAGCTTGTCAAACAGCTTGTGCCGCTAACGCAATTGTGTTTGGTAATGTAAATGATCCGAATAGCGCCATCACTGCTGTTCGTGCTAGCAATACCAATCGCAGTTACTATGTACTTGAGCAGTTACACGTGTTGCCGAATGTTAGCTACTTGGCCAAAGTCCGTAATACGGACGAGGTGCTGGAAGTAGAGGAACACCATGCTGCTCCTGCCGCACACGGAACAGAAACCAAACATGAAACTGCTAAACCCGAAGCCGCACATCATTAATTCCTGAACCAACTCTATCAACCATTTCTATGTCATTACTTAGATACGAATCACAGGTCAGAGCTCCGTTGGTCGATGGTACCAAGGACTATCATCAGGTAACAGAGGATATCTGTCGTCCTGTGGAAAACAAACCATCTCGTCTATGGTGGATTGGATTTTCCATTTCTGTAGCCCTGTTACTATTTGGTATTTTATCCGTAGCTATGGAAGTTACTTACGGAACGGGTCAATGGAACCTGAACCGCACCATTGGTTGGGGTTGGGATATTACCAACTTCGTATGGTGGGTAGGTATCGGTCACGCCGGAACCTTAATTTCTGCGATCCTATTGTTGTTCCGTCAGGGATGGAGAACGGGAGTGAACAGAGCTGCGGAAGCGATGACCATTTTTGCGGTAATGTGTGCGGGCCAGTTTCCAATCTGGCACATGGGTCGTGTTTGGAATGCGTTCTTTGTTCTTCCTTATCCTAATACACGTGGACCACTTTGGGTGAACTTCAATTCACCGCTCTTATGGGACGTGTTTGCGATCTCAACTTATTTTACCGTTTCCTTATTGTTCTGGTACTCTGGTTTGATTCCTGATATGGCTACCTTACGTGATCGTGCTAAATTAAAATGGCGTAAAGCATTTTATGGTGTAGCTGCATTTGGATGGACGGGTTCTACCAAGCACTGGCAGCGTCATGAATCACTTTCTCTTGTGTTGGCTGGTTTAAGTACACCGCTGGTACTTTCTGTACACACAATCGTATCCTTTGACTTTGCTACTTCTGTGGTACCCGGTTGGCACACGACCATTTTCCCTCCTTATTTCGTAGCAGGGGCTATCTTCTCTGGATTTGCGATGGTACAAACGCTACTGGTAGTTACACGTAAAGTGTTATCACTGGAGGATTATATTACCATTGAGCACGTTGAGGTGATGAACAAAGTAATTGTGTTAACGGGTTCTATTGTGGGTATCGCTTACTTGACTGAGTTATTTATGGCTTGGTATAGTGCGGTGGATTATGAGTGGTTTGCCTTTAAAGAAAATCGTTTGAATCTTAGCAGCCCCTACGGTTGGAGTTATTGGATCATGATGGGCTGTAACGTACTCTCTCCTCAAATTTTCTGGTTCCGTAAGATGCGTCGTAATCTTTTTGTGACCTTCTTTATGTCTATTCTGGTAAATATCGGTATGTGGTTTGAGCGATTTGTGATTATCGTTACTTCCATTTATCGCGACTATCTTCCTTCTTCTTGGAGTACGTATTATACACCTACTATCTGGGAGGTTGGATTTTATTTGGGAACCTTCGGTCTTTTCTTTACTTGTTACTTCCTATTCTCTAAATATTTCCCTGTTATTGCCATTGCGGAAATCAAACATATCCTCAAGCGTAGCGGAGAAAATTATAAGGGTACTATGAAAAAAGAGGAAGAAGATACGGTAACACAATTTGGTGAACATCATTTGCACGATCATCATTAATTAATCGCGCAACTTAAAGCATATGGCAAAAAAGAAATTTATTGTTGGAAATTTTACGGATGAAGCAGTTTTGTTTCCTGCCGTAAGGAAAGTGCGTCGTGCGGGCTACAAGCTTCATGATGTGTTTACTCCATTCCCTATTCATGGGTTAGACAAAGAGATGGGGTTACGCGATACCAGTTTGCATACGGCTGGTTTTATCTATGGTATAACCGGGACCTCTACGGCAGTTGGATTTATTACCTGGGCGTTGACTATAGACTGGGCCATCAATTTTGGTGGTAAACCTTACTTTTCTCTTCCTGCTTGGATTCCGGTAACCTTTGAGTTAACGGTATTATTTGCAGCAGTGGGGATGGTGCTTACGTTCTGCTGGTTGTGCCAACTGGCTCCGTTTGTGAAGAAAGATCATTTTAATCCTCGTTCAACGGACGACACCTTTGTGATGGCTATCGAGTGTACAAACTCTACTAATGAGGAAGAGGCTGTTAAATTTTTGCAGGCTGCCGGTGCTACGGATGTGAAAGTAGAGACAAAGGAAACAGGATGGTGGCTGGGTAATTATGCCAATGACAAAATGCGTTTTGAGCAATAAAAAGATTCAATCATTCAAATCGAATCGATGATGAAAAAAGCTGTTATACTTACTTCCTTGATTGGCCTGATGGTAGCAACTATCGGATGTAACGAAGTAAGAAGAGATACCGGAAAAGTGTATATGCCAGATATGTCTTATAGCCGCGCGCTGGAAACATATTCTTCCACAGAAGCATTAACGCAGGCTGGTATAAACTATAATGCACGTCCTGTCGAAGGAACGGTTGCTCGTGGTGCATTAGGTGCGTACCCATTCAAAAACGATTCTGTAGGCTATGCTCGTTCTGGAGAAGTTAAAAATCCGTTGGATGTTTCTGCTGTCGATATGAAAGAAGCGGAGCGTATTTACTTAATTAATTGTGGTATCTGTCACGGTGCAAAATTGGATGGTAATGGTCCTCTTTGGAAAGGGGGCGATGGACCTTATCCTGCTGCACCGCGTAATCTGATCACTGATCCGATTGCAACGAATATGGCAGCCGGTACCATGTTTCATTCTATTACGTATGGTAAGAATCTGATGGGAGGTTACGGTTCTCAGCTTAGCTCTAAGCAGCGTTGGGAAATTGTTGCCTATATCAAAGCAAAACAGGCCGAAGCAGCTGCTCCTGCAACAGCCGCAGTTAACTAAACGAAATTCCTGCCTTTAAAAATAGCAAGATGTCAATCCGTTCAACTTTCACCGCTCCCAAAAATTACAACACAGTCGCTTTATCGCTGATTGCGATTGGCGTGCTTTCCATTATTGGTCTTTGGGTGACCAGTGGTTCCAGTGCTGATCCTCGTGAACAAGCGCGCTTCTGGGCTTCTTTATTACAAAACAGTGTTTTCTTTTTGTTAGTGGTGAATGCTTCCATGTTTTTTATTTGCATTACCACACTCGCCTGGGGCGGCTGGCAAATGTCTTTCCGTCGTGTGCCTGAAGCTATCTCTGCTGTTATTCCTGTGGTGGGTGTGATTTGTGCTGCTATTTTACTGGCTATTGTATTTGGTGACAATCATACAATTTACCATTGGACTGATGCAGAGCATGTAAAGCACGATGAAATCCTAAGCCACAAAAAAGGGTTTCTTAATAAGACCTTCTTTACAGTAGTAACGGTGTTGACCGTTTTACTTTGGTCTGTACTTGGATGGAAAATGCGTCAACTCTCTCGCAGCCTTGATAACGAACCTTTGGCAACGTTGGACGAGCGCAAAAAATATATTTTCAAGAACACCGTGTGGGCTGCACTTTATATTGTTGTTTTCTCTCTTACTGTGATGTCTTCTTTGCCTTGGCTTTGGCTGATGAGTATTGATGCACACTGGTACAGCACTATGTATAGCTGGTATACATTTGCCAGTACGTTTGTTTCGGGTGTTGCGCTGATTGCTTTGTTTGTTGTATTCCTTAAGAACAATGGTTATCTAGAATATACCAATGACGAACACTTGCATGATTTGGGTAAGTTCATGTTTGCCTTCTCTGTATTCTGGACTTATCTCTGGTTTTCTCAGTTCATGTTGATATGGTATGCTAACATTCCTGAAGAAACTATTTACTTCCAGCCACGTGCCCATGGCATTTACAAAGGAATTTTCTGGATGATGTTCATCATCAACTTTATTGCACCGCTTTTGATCTTGATGCGTCGGAGTGCAAAGCGTAATTATGGTACCATAACTTTTATGGCCCTTGTAATTATTTTCGGACACTGGTTAGATTTTTATCAAATGGTATTCCCGGCTGTGTCTCCTGATAAGGTTCCTAATATTATTTATGATTTAGGCGTAGCCTTGGGATTTGTTGGATTGATCATGTACAGCACTGGTCGTGCGTTGACAAAGGCTCCTTTGTTAGCCCGTAATCACCCCTTTGTGAAAGAAAGTTTGATCCACCATACCTGATTTTTTGACAATTGATTGTGAATTCGATTTGAAAACTGAACTTAAAAGCTGATAGTTAAATTATGCAGACATTACTTATCTCCGCCATTCTGATTCTCTTTCTGGTGGTTGTCTTCCAGATCGCGAAGGCCAGTGAGTATGTGGCCATGATTCGTGGTTATGAGAACGCACGTAAGCAAAGCAATAAGATCAATGCCTTTTTGTTGCTGGCATTTTTGGTATTGGGATTGATTGGCGTTTACTATTGCAACGAAATGTTTAAGGGTAGAATTTTAGGGGAGCCCGCATCTGATCATGGTGTGTTGGTCGATCAAATGCTGTATGTAACCCTTGCAGTTACTTTTGTTGTATTTGTAATTACACAAATTGCTTTATTCTGGTTTGCTTACAAATACCAGGAGTCTGACAATCGTAAAGCTTTTTACTATCCCCACAATAATACGCTTGAGTTAATCTGGACGGTTATTCCTGCTATTGTACTTTCTGTCTTAGTTGGTTTTGGAATTTTTTACTGGTTTAAGATCACCGGTCCCGCTCCCAAAGATGCGATGGTGGTGGAAGTAGTCGGTAAACAATATGGTTGGGAGTTCCGTTATCCCGGAGCCGATGGTATTTTAGGAAAGAAGTATTTCAAAAAAGTAGACGCAGCCAATAATAATCCCGTTGGACAATTATGGGAAGATCCTGCTAATCACGATGATGTTTATGTTGAACAGGAAATGCATTTGGTTGTTGGTAAGCCTGTGCAACTGGTGATTGGCGCAAAAGATGTTATCCACGATGTGGGCTTAGTTCATTTTCGTTTGAAGATGGATGCAGTGCCGGGTACACCTACTACAATGTGGTTTACTCCTAAATTCACTACAAAAGAAATGAAGCAAAAAACAGGCAATCCTGATTTTGTATATGAGATTTCTTGTGATCAATTATGTGGAAAAGGGCATTGGAGTATGCGCGGTACTATTGTGGTTGAAACGCAAGAAGAATTCGATGCCTGGGTAGCATCAAAAAAGCCACAATATCTGGTAGCAAATCCTGATAAGGACCCTGCCCAACAAAAAGAGAACACAAATGCGGCGCCATTAACCGGTGCAATCATTAGATAATTATTCTTTGTATTCGAAAAACCGAAGAGCCATGAGTGAAACAACAACAGTACACGTAGCGGAGGTGAAACATGCATCAACTCATCACGAGGAGCATGGGCATCATGAACAATCATTTATTTCGAAGTACATCTTCAGTATGGACCACAAAACAATTGGGAAGCAGTTCCTGATTACCGGTATTGTGTGGGCCCTTATTGGTGGATTTTTCTCTGTATTATTCCGTTTGCAATTGGGTTATCCGGAAGCATCGTTTCCCATTTTAGAAACCTTGTTTGGTAAGTGGGCCAAGGGTGGACAGATACAGCCTGAATTCTATTACAGCTTAGTTACTATGCACGGTACCATTCTGGTATTCTTTGTATTGACGGCTGGTTTGAGTGGAACCTTTGCTAATCTTCTTATTCCTCTTCAAATTGGTGCACGCGATATGGCGTCTCCATTTTTGAATATGCTTTCTTACTGGTTTTTCTTCTTAGCAGGTATTGTAATGGCCGCTTCTGTTTTTGTTCAGACAGGACCTGCTTCTGGAGGATGGACCATGTATCCACCACTGAGTGCACTTCGTCAAGCTGGTGATGGCCAAAAAATCGGTACCGATTTATGGCTTATCAGTATGGCTCTTTTTGTGGTCTCGTCATTATTAGGTGGCTTGAACTATATTTCAACTATCCTAAACATGCGTACCAAGGGGATGAGCATGACGCGACTCCCATTACCAATTTGGGCAATGTTCTTCACAGCGGTGTTAGGAGTATTATCTTTCCCGGTATTACTTTCTGGCGCTATCCTGCTTTTGTTCGATCGTAATTTAGGCACCAGCTTCTTCTTAAGCGATATTGTAATTAATGGGGAAGTCCTACCTAATGAAGGTGGTAGTGCCATTTTATATCAGCACTTGTTCTGGTTCCTAGGACACCCTGAGGTATATATTATCTTATTGCCTGCTATGGGTATGGTTTCTGAAATTCTTTCTGTGAGTAGTCGTAAACCCATTTTTGGTTATATGGCAATGCTAGGCTCATTGTTTGCAATTGCAATACTTGCCTTCCTGGTTTGGGCGCACCACATGTTTGTAACAGGATTGAATCCATTCCTTGGATCTGTATTTGTGTTACTGACACTGTTGATTGCGGTTCCTTCTGCTATTAAGGTGTTCAACTGGTTAACTACTATTTGGAGAGGAAATATTCGCTTTACTCCGGCTGCATTATTTGCAATTGGATTTGTTAGCTTATTTATCTCTGGTGGTTTAACTGGAATTTTCCTGGGGAACTCCACGATTGATATTCATCTCCACGACACCATGTTTGTGGTTGCTCACTTCCACATTGTGATGGGTGTCGCTTCCATGTTTGGTATGTTTGCTGGTGTTTATCATTGGTTCCCTAAAATGTTTGGTCGTTACCTAAACAACACGCTGGGATATATCCACTTCTGGGTAACAATGGTGGGTTCTTATCTCATCTTCTGGCCAATGCACTATCAGGGTCTTGCAGGGGTGCCTCGTCGTTATTTGGATAAGCGCGGTTGGGTAAACTTCAATCAGTTTGGCGAATTAGATAAGTTTATTACGATTGTTTCTATAGTTGTCTTTATAGTACAACTTGTATTTGTAGTTAATTTCTTTTACTCGATCTATAAGGGAAGAAAGGTTCGCTCACAAAATCCATGGGGTGCTAACACACTCGAGTGGACTACTCCGATTAATCCGGGTCACGGTAACTGGGAAGGTGATATTCCTGAAGTACATCGTTGGCCTTATGATTACGGAAAGGATGGACATGAGTTTATTCCTCAAACCGAACCAGTAGGTTCGAGTGAAAGCAAGCATTGATACAAGCCTATTGGCTTGGGATGCTTGATATATTGTTAAAGCGAAGGCACTGATGAAAGTGAAAGACTATTTGATGTTGATGAAGCCTTCGCTGAGTATCATGGTGGTGTTCAGCAGTGTTATTGCATACTTGCTTGCACCCAAAGTGGTCGAATACCACTGGTTAATGATACTCTTGCTCTTTGTAAGTGGGATGCTGATAACCGGCAGTGCCAATGCAATTAATCAGGTAGTGGAGCGCGATACGGATGCGCAAATGAAACGAACCGCTAACCGCCCTATTGCTGCAGGCCGTATGACTCCTCGGGAAGGTTGGCTCTTTGCTATCCTTACTGGAATAATTGGAGTTGTAATGCTAGGTTATTGGTTCAACTGGATGGCTGCTTCACTGTCGGCTTTCAGTCTGTTCCTCTATGCGTTTATTTATACACCGCTTAAGAAAATCAATTCTATTGCGGTGTTGATGGGCGCTGTTCCCGGGGCATTGCCTTGCTTAATAGGTTGGGTAGCCGGGGATGATCAGTTTTCATTGGGGGGATGGATTTTGTTTGCCTTTCAGTTTTTTTGGCAATTCCCTCATTTTTGGGCCATTGCCTGGGTGGCGCATAAGGACTATAGCGCAGTGGGATTTAAACTACTTCCTTCTGAACAAGGTCCTACGCGGTTTACCGCCCTGCAGACAGTTCTTTATTCGTTGTTATTGGTACCAGTGACGCTGTTGCCTTTTTTTACCGGTATGTCTACCTATCAGGATACGGCCGGAATAATTAGTATAGCAGTAGTCATTTTTGCCAACCTGTTTATGATTGCACGCTCCTTGCGACTCTATCAAACCATGGAGGTAAAAGCAGCGCGTGCCGTCATGTTTGGAAGCTATTTGTATCTGCCCTTGATTTTGTTCGCACTATTGCTGAGCAAAACAGTGCAGGCTTGATGAAGAAAATTGAAATGGTGAGTAACGCTACTACAAAAAAAATGCATCCCCACAAGTTTACACTGTGGGTGGCCATGGGCAGCTTGATCATGATGTTTGCCGGGTTGACCAGTGCATTTATTGTAAAAAGTAATCAAGCAGGTTGGAAATCTGTCACCTTGCCTTCGGTATTTTGGGTTTCTACCATCGCTATTTTAATGAGTAGTGGTACTGTAATCCTGGCCTTGCGTTCTTTCAAAGAAAGAAACATGGCTCGCTATCGAATGTTGATGATTGTAACCCTTTTATTGGGCGTTGCATTTATTGGATTGCAATGGATGGGTTTTGAAAAACTCTGGGAACAACAAATTACGTTCAAGGGTTCTGGCGCTGGTCAGTTCTTGTATGTGATTTTTGGACTACATGCGCTGCACGTTGCAGGGGGTGTGGTGGCCTTGTTGGTACTGGTAACAAAAGCTTTTGTAGGAAGAGTAAAACTATATAGTTCAGTTCCGGTTGAGATAGCAGCAACATACTGGCATTTTGTAGATTTATTATGGATCTATTTGCTGGTTTTCTTTTTGGTGTTAGGTCAACCTTAGGTGAACTATTAAAAACATAACGTATAATTTCGAGATATGGCAACAACTGCAGCTGTACAACAAACTAAATGGTGGACGGGGGGTAAAAGCCCCTTTAACCTGGAGTATGGAAAACTCATGATGTGGTATTTTCTCATGAGCGATGCGTTCACATTCGGCGCATTTTTGATTTCCTATGGCTCCATTCGTTTTAGTCAAAACTTCTGGCCTGATCCAAACGTTGTGTTCAACGCTTTCCCTGGGGCTGGTCATGCCAATTTACCGCTGGCTTTCGTGAGCGTTATGACGTTCATCCTCATCATCTCCTCTGTTACGATGGTATTAGCGGTGCATGCTGGCCACAATAACGACAAACAAGGAGTTATTAAGTGGCTGTTCTGGACAATTATTGGTGGTGCGGCATTCCTTGGTTGTCAGGCATGGGAGTGGCATCACTTGATTACAGGGGAGCATGCTGTTTTGGTAGATGGTCAGCTCGATATCGTTGGACAGACTACACGTATCAATCCTTGGGGCGACTTGGCGTCACAGACAGATGTTGCTGCGGCTATACAAAACACACCCCGTGAAACGTTGGTCCGCTTAGCTGAGATGGGTGGGCATGGTCATGAGGGCGCTGCGCATACCAATTTTGCTTCCCTTTCTAATGCTGAGTTAATTAAGGCAATTGATCTTGAAGGACTACATATTCGTGAAAATGGTCCGGTTGCCTTCGGAGGATATTTTTATGGTATTACCGGATTTCACGGATTTCACGTTTTTTCTGGTGTCATTATTAATATCATCATGTTGATCATGACGCAAAAAGATGTGTTTGCTCGTCGTGGTCACTACCTCATGATTGAAAAAACAGGACTATACTGGCACTTTGTGGATCTGGTATGGGTATTTGTGTTCTTATGTTTTTATTTGATCTAAACGAATTTTAGTAACCGAAATCGAATTGATATGCAACATCCCGCTTTTGAAGAAGTAACTTTTCATCATCATACAGATGATGCTACATTTAAAAAGAAAGTAAAGAATACAACTATTCTGCTTTCTATATTAACCATAGTCGAGTTGGCTATCGGGTTGATAATTTATAACATGCATAAAGGGGATGCTCCCAATGAGTTGCTGGTGCTGATGTTCAAAGGAATGGTTTGTATCCTGACCCTGGCAAAGGCTTACTACATAGTTTCTGTTTTCATGCACTTGGGTGATGAGATCCGTAATATGATTATGACCATTGTGGTGCCTTTACTGTTGTTTGTTTGGTTTATTGCCGCTTTTATCTGGGATGGTAACTCCTACAAGAACCTGCGCAATAAATATGATGCGCATTACAAGGAGTCTACTATGCCTACTAAACACTAGGCCTGAATAAAACTGCTTTATACGGAATTCTGATCGCGCTGATTGTTCCACTCCTTTCCTACTGGATTGTAGAGGTGAACAGTCGTGACGCTATTATGCTTCCCCGTCACTATTTCCCTGATTCCGTTTATCAAACTACCAAGCGGGGGAAAAAAGTGACGGATACATCCTGGCACCGGTTGGCTGATTTTACGCTTCAAAATCAATTGGGGGATACAGTGGGTTGGGAGGATTTGCAGGATAAAATTATTGTTGCTGATTTCTTTTTCACCCGTTGCCCTACCATTTGTCCTGGCATGACGCAAAATATGAAGCGGTTAGCAGAGACAATACATAATGGAAAAAGAGTAGGCGATCGAACTAACCGTGCTGTTCATTTTCTTTCTTTTAGTATTGATTCGGAGCGGGATAGCCTTCCTCGTTTACAATATTGGGCAAATCGTTTTCAAATTAATCCTGAAACATGGTGGTTGTTAACGGGAGAGAAAAAGCAGATCTACTCGCTGGCTATCGATGAAATGAAGCTAGGTTTAGTAGACGGCGAGAATGTGGACTCTAATTTTGTTCACAGCAGCAAGTTTGTATTGATCGATGTAAATCGGCAGGTTCGGGGTTACTATAACGGGTTAGATCCTGAAGAACTTTCCCAGTTGCAACGAGATATTATTTTGCTGACCATGGAAAAGAATCCCAACCGAAGAAGTTTTTTTGAAGGTAAGCTAGTGGTCATGGCGGTTTCTTTTTTACTGGCAATTCTCGGAGTCTTTTTATTACTGACTTTATTAAAGAAAAATAAATCCTAGTATATGCTACAGCCCTGCTTGAAAAAGAATGATAAACTGGCTAGTCGACTAATTATTATTTTCTCATTGATTGTATTTACAGCCGTGGTGGTGTTAGGGCGAATTAAATTAGACCTGGATCTTGGATTTAATGTCCATGTATTTGCTACTATTAATGCCTATATCAATGGATCTGTAGCACTTTTGTTAGTTGCAGCACTTTGGGCGGTTAAATCCAAGCACTTTGCTTTGCATCGGAATTTGATGATGGCAGCTTTATTGTTGTCGGTTGTTTTTCTGCTCAGCTATATTGCCCATCATTTATTGGCGGGTGAAACTAGTTTTGGTGGAACAGGAACTATTAAAACGATTTATTATTTTATCCTTTTTACGCATATTCCTCTAGCGGGATTGATTCTTCCATTTATTTTGTTTACTGCCTATCGTGCCTTAATCAGCGAATGGGGTGCTCACAAAAAATTAGCTAAAATAACCTGGCCCATTTGGTTTTACGTAGCAGTTACAGGAGTGTTGGTATATTGGCTGATCAGCCCTTACTATCAGTAATCTATAATTCTTTTAGTGGGTCCCAGAAATGCTTTTCAAAATCAATGATCTGGTCATTGATTACGCGAATCTTTTCTTTTTCAAGTAACTCTTGCATCCGGGTAGGAGAGTGAAAATGATTCTTCCCTGATAATTGCCCCATTCTATTTACTACTCTGTGTGCTGGTACGGGTGGGTTTTGCCCATGACTACTGTTCATAGCCCAGCCAACCATTCTGGCTCCGGATTTTGCTCCTAAGGCAGCTGCTATAGCACCATAGGAACTAACACGACCCTTGGGAATTTGACGTACCAGTTCCCACACCTGATTAAAAAAATCATTTTCTGGTTGACCTGAGGGTAATACCTTTTTCAAGGGAGTATTATTGCGCTTCGATCCCTTCATGCCGTGCTAATATTTCTTTAAAGGATTGATCTGTTGCTTCAGTACCAAGTGTTGCGGGTAAGGAAAAGCAGCAATAATAGATTCGATTACTCCCCGCTATATCTAATGATTCATAATGTGTTTTGATAGAAAGACTGGGTTCTACAAACCCTTGCCCATAGACATCTTCTGATTTTATATGAATAGTGCACTGATAGTGTTCCGCAACTAAACAGGTAAACGCATAGAGCACAGGACTGTCTGTTTTGAGATGAATACGTCCCCCAGGAATAAGGATTTTTTGATACAGACGAAGAAATCGAGGATGCGTCAATCTCTTTTTTGCTTTAGAAAAACGTAATTGTGGATCAGGAAACGTGATCCATATTTCCGCAACCTCCTGCGGCGCAAAAAAATCAGTAAGCTGCTCAATTTGAGCACGGAGAAATCGAACATTAGATAAAGATTCGTTCAATGCTTTACGAGCGCCTACCCAAATTCTATTTCCCTTGATATCTACTCCAATAAAATTTCTATTCGAAAATAAACGACCTAAGCCTAAGGCATATTCACCCTTTCCGCAGGCTAGTTCTAACGTAATGGGATTTTTGTTTTCAAAAAATGTAGACCAATTTCCAGCTGCATCTTTAGGAAACTCCAATACATTCGGAAATGATTTGAGTTCCGCAAATCGAATCAATTTTTTCTGACCCATTTTAAAATTTTACTTGCAAGCCAAAACCAATAATTGATTTTGCCTGTAATCCTGGAGAGCTTTTTTTAGGGCCAAACAAACGTACATCATCGTCATAGATCAAATCTACATTCCAACTAAGAGCAAGATTTTTTCCAATCTTGGTTGTTAATACATTCGTGACAAATAGATCTATGTTTTGTGGCTTACGTTGATAATTAGAGAAAAGATCGATCCTGGCTTTATACAATACCTTTTTATTGAAATTCTTTTCTACAGTAAAGGTTCCAAAGGCACCAAATTGTCCAATACTTTTTGAGCCGGGTTTTACACCATACTCCCCACGATTAGATAGTGTTTCATTGGTTACGATTACCCAACGAGCGGTAATAGGGGAGAAAAAAACAGAAAACTGTTTATTCGGTCTAAAATCCAATCCCTGACTGAAAATGATATAGCCCGGGGACATAAACGTGGAAGCAAATGTTTTTACGTTATTGGGATAGGTATAACCGGGTATAAATTGAGAACGCACATTAAAGAGAGTAGCCAGATTTATTTTCTTATTCAGCGAATAACCATATTTGGAGATCAGATCAAAACGGTCGTCATTCTTCCGACTCCCCAGTGAAGTGGTGTTGATATAGCCAAAGAAAATATCCAATGTATTGTCCCAGCTGTTGCGGCCTTTGCGATAATAGGAGTAGAGTTGTAGAATGGTGTTCAGGGTAAAAGAGAATTGATCCCCACCGGCTGCCCAATTACTTAAGCTGCCCTGTCCAACCGTCAGGGTATAGTTTCCACCTGACTTCCATTTTTTAATTAGAGAATCCGGAACATATTTTTTAACGGGACGCAGCGACTCTACTTGTAATTTTCGAATGGTGGCATCTTGTCCATTAGCAACCGACCCCATCAAGAGTAAATTCAATAAAATAATTACGGATGAACGAAGCAAGGACATGTTTACTGGTTAGTGCTTCAAAACTATAGCATTTGATTTATTTTTTTGCAGAAGATTGATCAACGGACCTGCCTGCCTTTCCACTCGTAGGATCCTTTTAGTCCCAGCAGCCCCGTAACTGTCATATATAGAATGTGCAAGGGCTGGAAAAGAAAAAATTCCAAGAATGAAATGCGGTGTCTAAAAAATTTTGCCACGCTTTTTACAAAAGGCCACTCGACAATGGTTTTGCAACACCAAGCTACAAGAACAATACTTCCTATTGTTGGGGTAATAATTGTCAACAAGGCGCAGAGCAGTAAAGTGGCGTTGTAAATCCATACACCACCCAATACTCCTTTTAATACACGATCCGTATAGTAGGGAGATTTACTAGCCCAACGAATTCGTTGTTGTAAAAACGAATACCAATCAGGCATTGCTGCTGTTTGCATAATGGCACGGGAATCTTTGAGATAATAAATTTGAGAAGGGTACTGTTCTTTTATTTTGTGTAAGAGAAAAAAATCGTCTCCGGATGCTACTTGTTCATTGCCGGAATATCCCTTTACTGCATCAAACACAAAACGAGGATATCCCAGGTTCGCCCCATTGGCCATATAGATCCAGCGTAGTTGAAGGCCAGCTCCGGTAATTCCTTGTAAGACTAAGAAATCCAGGGTTTGAAAACGCCCCAATAAACTACCATTATTCTGCAAATACACCGGGGCTGCTAAAAAACTGGCCTGATTGGAGGTCAGGCTATTCACCATCATCAAAACCCAGTCTTTTGATGGAATGCAATCTGCGTCAGTACATAAAATCCAGTCAGCGTTTGTGTTGGCAATTCCCTTTTCCAACGCTTTTTTCTTATAGGCAATGATTCCTTCTTCTTCCTGCAAAATACTTTTTGCAAAAGGAAATTGACTGACAACGCTAGCCGTTCCATCTGTGGAGTGATCATCAATGACCAACACTTCCATTTTGTGGAGCGGGTATGATTGGTTGGAAAGGGCCTTTAATAGATTTCCAATATTTTTCTCTTCATTACGAGCTGGAATGATAATCGCTACTGTGGGCCAGTCCCCTTGTAGCAAAGTTGGATTAGGTTCTTCCGGAATAGCCTCCCAGCCTGTCTTAAAATAGTAGAGTAGCCCGCCATAAAGTAGTGTCAATACAATTAATAGTACGGAAACCAGCATAGTACAAATCTACCGATGACCGAGCCTACTTTAATCTGTTAATTTTCTGAAGAGTCATTGGCAAGCGTAAAAGAAAAGTGTAAATTTGATAGTTGCTTAAACAACTATATGCCAAACAACCAATTCAAACGCGGAGAACTGTACAGCTTTATCACAGGGGTTGCCTCCACTGCTATTGCGCGCAGAGTCCAAAAAAAATTCAATGCAGCCGGGCTGAATCTGACTATTGAGCAATGGAGTGTACTCTATCATCTTTGGAAAAAAGATGGAATCAGTCAGCAAGATCTTTGTACGGCGAGCTTTCGTGATAAACCTAGTATTACACGATTAGTTGATAATATGGAAAAAGCAGGGTTGGTCAGAAGAGTGGCTGCTGTTAATGATCGACGTATCAATTTGATCTATTTGACTAAAGATGGACAGCAATTACAAGAGCAGACGCTCAAACTGGCGGATCAAACACTGATTGAAGCCTTGCGTGGAGTACCTGCAGATAAAGTAGAAGTATGTAAACAAGTATTGCAAGTTGTTTATGATAACCTGGCTAAACTCACTTAAAATAAATTCTTATGTCAGTAGCTGAACATGTAAAACAAAGTTTAAAGGGCGGCGAATGGTTGATTCATGAATCCCAACCTGCTGAAACGTTTATTCCAGAGGAATTTACAGAGGAGCAACAAATGATTCGATCGATGTGTGCGCAGTTTTTGGAAACGGAAGTATTCCCCATCATTGAACGAATTGATTCCTTAGAGCAAGGGTTGATGCCTTCCTTAGTAAAAAAGACTGGAGAATTAGGGTTGCTTTCCACCTCTATACCTGAGGAATATGGTGGGCTAGGCAAGGATTTTGTGACCTCCACTATTGTCAATGAATACTTGGGTGCCGGACATTCTTATTCTGTGGCTGTTGCGGCTCATACCGGAATAGGGATGCTGCCCATTCTTTATTTTGGTACGTCTGAACAAAAGACAAAGTATTTGCCAAAGTTGGTTACTGGCGAGTGGGCGGGTGCCTATGGATTAACTGAGCCCAATAGTGGTAGTGATGCCTTAGGTGCAAAAACTACAGCCACCTTAAGTACCGATGGCAAACATTATGTTTTGAATGGACAAAAATGCTGGATTACAAACGGAGGCTTTGCGCATGTCTACACTGTTTTTGCAAAAGTGGATGGTGAAAGGTTTACTGCTTTTATTGTGGAAAGAGGAACGCCCGGATTTACGCAGGGAGTAGAGGAGCAAAAGATGGGCATCAAAGGTTCTTCCACGGTTCAGTTATATTTTCAGGATTGTAAAATTCCAGTGGAGAATTTATTGGGCGAACTAGGTAAGGGACACAAAATTGCATTCAATATTCTCAATATTGGTCGTTTAAAACTTTGCGCAGCTACCCTGGGCGGAGCAAGAATGGCATTGAATCAGTCTATTCAATATGCAAAAACAAGAGAGCAATTCAAACAACCCATTGCCAATTTTGGTGCTATCAAGCATAAGCTTGCCGAAATGGCCATTCGTACCTATGTAGCGGAGTCTGCTTTATATCGCACCGCCAAATGGATTGATGAAAAAGAACAGGAGTTGCTAGCCAATGGAAAGCCATTTGCAGAAGCCTTACTCGCGGGTGCTGAAGAGTATGCCATTGAGTGTGCGGCATTAAAAGTGTATGGAAGTGAATTGTTAGATTTTGCTGTTGACGAAGGAGTACAGATCCATGGCGGTAATGGCTATAGTGCTGAGTATGCTATTTCAAGAGCGTATCGCGATAGTCGGATCAATCGTATTTATGAAGGTACCAATGAGATCAATCGCTTATTGGCATTGGATATGACACTGAAACGTGCTATGACCGGGCGTCTAGACCTGATGGGGCCAGCTATGGCTATTCAAAAGGAGTTAATGAGTGTTCCTGATTTTGGTAGTGCCGAAGAGTTACCCTTTGTAGCTGAACGGAAATTAGTGGCTAATCTCAAGAAGGCAATCTTACTGACAGCAGGCGCTGCGGTCCAGAAATTAATGATGAACCTTGAGAAAGAGCAAGAGATATTGATGAATTTGGCTGATATGTCTATTGAGGTATTTCATGCGGAGAGCACTTTATTACGAGTGATGAAGCTGGTTGAATTAAGAGGTGAAGCAGCGGTAACAGGACAGCTGGATATTCTTCGTACCTATTTATATGATGCCGCAGATCGTGTAAATAAATGTGGTAAAGATGCTATTAATGGCTTTGCAGAGGGAGAGGAAGCTCGTATGATATTGCTTGGTTTGAAGCGATTTACCAAGGCGGATCCCTTCAATGCTAAAGCAGCTCGTCGGCGTATTGCTGACCAGCTAATAGAGCAGGGGCACTACTGTTTCTGAGTTTCACTAATTTTGCAGTCAACACACAAGTATGAACGAAGGAACTACCCCTACTTTATTAACCTCAAAGGATTTTTCCTCTGATCAGGAGGTACGTTGGTGTCCGGGTTGCGGGGATTATTCCATTCTTGCGCAGGTTCAGAAAGTAATGCCCACCTTAGGGATTCCTCGGGAGAATATAGTATTCATATCTGGTATTGGGTGCAGCAGTCGTTTCCCATATTATATGAATACATTCGGGATGCACTCTATTCATGGACGTGCAACGGCTGTGGCAAGTGGATTAAAGGCCAGCCGTCCTGAATTAAGCGTTTGGATCATTACCGGCGATGGCGATAGCTTGAGTATTGGCGGTAATCATACCATTCATTTGCTTCGTCGCAATTTTGATGTGAACATACTGCTCTTCAATAATCAGATTTATGGATTAACCAAGGGGCAGTATTCTCCTACCTCAGAAGAGAAAAAAATTACTAAGAGTACTCCAATGGGGAGTATCGATCATCCGTTTAATCCTGCTGCTCTGGCATTGGGAGCTGATGCTACATTTGTAGCACGCACCATGGATCGTGACCCCAAGCATTTACAAGCCATGTTGCTTCGTGCTAATGCACATAAGGGTGCTTCCTTCTTAGAGATCTATCAGAATTGCAACATTTTCAATGATGGCGCCTTTGAAATTTTTACAGAGAAGGGGAGTAAAGCCACTGAAACCTTATTCTTGGAGCAGGGCAAGCCATTGGTCTTTGGTGCTAATAATGATAAAGGAATTAAGCTGGATGGATTCAAACCCATCATTATAGATTTTGCACAAGGTTTCAGCGCAGATGATTGTTGGGTACATGACGAAAAAGATATTTACAAAGCACAGATCTTGACCAGGATATTTGACGATCCTCAGATGGAGGGACACTTACCAAGACCTTTTGGTGTATTCTATCAAACTGATCGTCCTTGCTATGAGGATGTAATGGCGGCTCAGTTGGAAGAAGCGGCTTCTCGTAAACCAGCAGATCTGGACAAATTGCTAAAAGGAAACGAAGTCTGGACCATCAGTTAGAATAATTTTTGCTGGTCAGGGAGTAATCGAAAACTTTTACGGTGATAGCTGCATAAGCCCCATTTTTCAATGGCTTTTCTGTGTTGCGCAGTACCATACCCCTTATTACGGTCCCATCCATAGTGAGGGAATTCCTGATGTAATTTTTCCATCCATTGGTCCCGGTATGTTTTTGCCAAAATGCTGGCTGCAGCTATTGATGCAAATCTGGCATCACCTTTTACAAAGCACTGGTGGGGTATTTTTTTAAAAGGGATAAACCGATTGCCATCTACCAACAAAAGACCTGGTTTTTTCTTCAATAAAGTAACAGCCTGGTGCATGGCTTTGATGCTGGCTTTGAGAATATTAATTTGATCAATTTCCTCATGACTGATTTGGCTCACTGCAAAGCTGATGGCCTCTTTTTCAATGATTGGTCGTAGGGTGTCGCGTTGTTTTTCCTTTAGTTGTTTGGAGTCATTGAGAAGGGGATGATGAAAATCCTTTGGCAGAATGACCGCTGCGGCAAATACCGGACCTGCATAACAGCCACGGCCTGCTTCATCAAGGCCTGCCTCCAAATAGGTATCCTGGAAAAAAGGTGCCAGCATACCTGCAAATTCCGAAATATTGCTCAACAAAAAATCACTTGCAAAACAACCGGGATTACCTTTGTGTGCCATGGAAAATACCTCTTCCACCCGCGCTGTTGTGTACTGGCTATACACGGGTATGGCTATGATAGTTGTTCAGATTTTATTAGGGGGCATTACTAGATTAACTGGTTCTGGCTTATCCATTACCGAGTGGAATGTAGTGACGGGTGCACTTCCCCCGATTTCGGATGCGCAATGGTTGGTGGAATTTGAAAAATACAAGGCGACGCCGCAGTTCCGTTATTTAAATTTTGATTTTTCGATTGCAGATTTTAAGGTCATTTACTTCTGGGAGTGGTTTCATCGTAATTGGGCTCGTTTGATTGGGGTAGTATTTGCGATCCCCTTTTTATTTTTTTGGTGGCGGGGGTATTTCAAATCCCATATGGTAAAGCCGCTGTTAATTTTATTTTTTTTAGGTGCCCTGCAAGGGGCTATTGGTTGGATCATGGTAGCCAGCGGACTTACCGGAGATGCTATCTATGTAAAACCAACCCGTCTTGCGCTACATTTTGTTTTTGCATTAGTACTGCTCTGCTATACATTTTGGTTTGCGTTACAATTAACAGTTCCGTCTACTGATAAAGTATACAATAATTCTTTGCATAAGCCACTACGGTGGATTATGGCACTATTGTTACTCCAATTAATTTACGGAGCTTTTATGGCGGGCCATAAAGCTGCAACAGCTGCACCGACTTGGCCCACTATCAACCAGGAATGGATTCCTTCAGGATTATACAAGAGCAGTGAAGGGGCGCTTAATTGGGTTGACAATTTAATTTTTGTACACTTTATGCATCGGGGGTTAGCCTATATATTGGTGTTGGCTGTTATATTCTATACCATTCAGCTGTATAAACAAACAGGCTCTCTCTGGTTTTATCATGCCCGCAAGTGGCCTGCAATTTTAGTATTGCTACAAGTTGTGTTAGGTATTCTATCAGTATTAACCAGCACAAAAATTATTCCTGGTCAATGGGGAATTTTTGAATGGATGGCGCAGCTACATCAATTAGTTGCTATGCTATTGTTACTATCCTTGGTTCAACTATTATTTCTGATCAGAAGGAAAGCGCTGGGTACAACTTGAAAATGTAAGGTTGTTGTGGTGGCAATGGGATCTCCATCAATATGTGCGGCAGCACTCTCATGATTCAGAATAGTAATGGAAGAAGTCTGAAAATAAAGAACAGGGGCTGTTTCATTTAAGTTATCCGTGGCTTGTACCTTATTTGCTCCTATCAACTGTAAAATTGTTCTTACCACTAATTGCAGCTTTGATTGTTTCCCTAGCAGCACTACATCCAATAATCCGTCATCTAGCTTTGCGGTAGGCGCAATGGTGAAATTATTGCCATATTGATTAGCATTTGCGACACTGATTAGGTAGGCTTCATGTTTTATTTTCTTTTCTCCTATTACTAATGTAAAGGAGTAGGTACTGGCTTTCCCCAGCTGTTTGACTACTTCTTTACAATACGTAAGAAATCCACGAGTAGATTGTTTTGCAAAGGAGTGAGCAACTGCTCCATCAAATCCAACTCCACTTAGCATGCAGGAAAATTTTTCATTGACTAGTAATCCATCTGTGGGACAAGCTGTAGTTTCAAATAAAAATTGAATAGCTTTTTGTGTGTTGGTTGGAATCCTAGCCGCTCTGGCTAATCCGTTCCCAGAACCTACGGGTATGATACCAAATTGAACGGGTAATGTGCGAAGTGCGCCAATTACTTGATTAACCGTTCCGTCTCCACCCCCAATTATAATATCTGTAAATAGCTCATTTTTTATTTTATGTATCAGCGCTTGAAAATTACCCTCAGGGTTCGAGTACTCAATCGCATAAGGAAATACAACCTTTGCTTGTTCTTCATGAATACATCGCTCAAGATCAGCAGCGGTGCCAGTTCCTGCAATAGGATTGATGATATAAAGAAATTTTCTGTTTACCATTTTAATAGTACACTTCCCCAAGTAAAACCACTTCCAAAGGCTGCCAGACAAACTAAGTCACCTTCCTTTACTTTCCCTTTTTCCCAAGCCTCACATAAGGCAATCGGTACCGATGCAGCGGTGGTGTTACCGTAATATTGAATATTGTTGTAAACCTGATTATCCTGCAATCCTAGTTTTTGTTGTACAAACTGTGCAATTCGAAGATTAGCTTGATGGGGGATTAACAAATTTAAATCAGCAGGGGTAAATCCATTTTTACCTAATGCTTCTAAAATTACCTCTGGAAATTTTACGATGGCCTTCTTAAAAACAGCGGGCCCATCCATGTAGGGATAAATTTGTCCTTTGTCAATCATGGCATGACTAAAAAATAGTTGCCCAATTTCTGCGTTATCAAATGAGGCGTATTCTTCCGCTTTCCAATGATTAGCATGTGTACCAGGATTATACATAGCTAGTATCTCGGCACTTTCGCCATCGCTGTGGAGATGAGTAGAGAGAATACCTTCTTCGCTATTGCGCGCGGGCTGCACCACCACCGCTCCGGCACCATCTCCAAAAATTACAGAAACGTTTCGTCCACGTGTTGTAAAATCAAGACCGAATGAATGTTTTTCGGCGCCCACTACCAATATATTTTTATAAGTGCCTGTTCGAATGTATTGGTCTGCAATACTAAGGGCATATACAAAACCACTACACTGATTACGTACATCTAGCGCCCCAATTTCTTTCATTTTCATAGCGCGTTGTAACAACACCCCGCAACCTGGAAAATAATAATCCGGAGATAAGGTAGCAAAGATGATAAAATCAATTTCATCCGCAGTAACACCAGCCCGTTCCATGGCTATTTGTGCTGCAGCAACCCCCATTGTTGTGGTGGTTTCCTGCGTCCGGTGTGCGTATCTTCTTTCTTGAATACCGGTTCTTTCTTGAATCCATTCGTCGCTGGTATCCATATAGCGTAACAGATCCTGGTTGCGTACAATTTGTTCAGGCAGGTATTTCCCTATTCCTGCAATACGGGAGCGTAACATAGCAAGCGGTTGAACTGGAAAGGTACAGAATCAGTTGCGCAGCCAAAACTTTAGTCTGCTAAAAAATGTTTCAGGGTGTTTGCGGATTCCAGTGTAACACACGAATTGCAAAATCTGTGCATGCATTTTCTACACTCGTAATGTCTTTTGATTTTATTGGGGATGCTAAAACATGATCTCCAGTATTGGGAAGTGCCATTGCAATTTTAAGTGAGTCGGGTGTTCCTAATTGCCTGAACATTCTCTTCATCGCAGCTACTTTCACTACGGGGTCCTGCTCCTGTTTGTTCTTAAAATAATATAACAGAAGTGTAGGTTGTTTGATGCGTTCAAATAACGAAGCGTTCATGGTAGTTTCGAGTAATTGTTGCAGTTGCACCACCGACGATGTTTTGTATTGATAGTTCCAATATCGAGCATACGCTGCAGTGGTATCAGAAACCGTTCTCATTTCTCCAACAATTGCTTTTGCTATTTGGTAGCCCCAGGGGTTATTTAATAGCCAAGCTTTGTTATCATTGATTTCTATATTGGGGGAGAGTAGTATGGAAGCAGCAATATCGGGGAACTCTGCTGCTAACTTTAATGCCAATGTTCCACCAGTGGAAGTAGAAAGGAGCACTACCTTCTTCCCTAATTTTTTACCAATAGCTACTGCCTCCAATGCGCTATTCCATAGTCCTTCCGCTGTGAATTTACTCAATGGGGCACTGGTGTCAACTCCATGATCATCTAGTCGGCTGAGGTAGAGATTGTATCCAAATTTTTTTGCAAGGTTTCGATGTACAGGATCTCCCTCCATTTGTGAAGCGGAAAATCCGTGTAGATATACAATGGCAAATTCCGTTTGATTTTTTAATGAGTCGTTATTCCAAACAATACGCGCCTCATTGCCAGGCTTTAATGGTTGTTTGCTTTCCTGCTGTTGTATATAGTTTTCCAGTGAATCAGCCTGCGTGGGTACCGTTGGAAGTGTTAAAAGATACACGGGTTTGGCAGGTCGGGGGCCTGCTAAATAAACGATGGCTAGTATACCTAGAACAAGACCTACTATTTTAAAGGGCTTCATACCTGTGATTTACACTTAAAATTAACCCTTTATTGCCAGGAAATGAGCTACCTTTGCGCGTCTTTAACAAGCCCTCATGAATATTAGAAACATTGCTATCATCGCCCACGTTGACCACGGAAAAACTACCCTGGTGGACAAAATTTTGCATGCCACCAAGGTTTTTCGGGATAATCAAGAAACAGGTGAGCTGATCATGGATAGTAATGATCTGGAGCGTGAGCGCGGGATTACCATTTTTAGTAAGAACGCGGCCGTTACGTATAAGGACGTTAAGATCAATGTAATTGATACACCCGGTCACGCCGACTTTGGAGGCGAGGTAGAGCGTGTACTTAAAATGGCAGATGGGGTAATCCTGTTGGTAGATGCCTTTGAAGGGCCTATGCCTCAAACACGTTTTGTTTTGCAAAAGGCTTTACAGCTAAACCTGCATCCCATTGTTGTAATCAATAAGGTAGATAAGCCCAATTGTAGACCGGATGAGGTACATGATGCGGTATTTGAATTGTTCTTCAATTTAGATGCGACGGAAGAACAGTTACATTTCCCAACCTATTATGGAAGCGGTAAAAATGGATGGTTCAATGATTCACTAGAGCAAACTGATAATATTCTTCCTTTAATGGATGGAATCTTAAAATATGTTCCTGCACCTAAAGTAAGTGAAGGCACGCTGCAATTACAGATCACATCACTTGACTATTCTTCATTTTTAGGTCGAATTGCTATTGGTAAAGTAGGTCGCGGTAGTATTCGCGAAAATCAACCTATTGCCTTAGTACAAGGGGATGGAACTATCCGCAAGACCCGTGTAAAGGAATTATATGTGTTCGAAGGAATGGGAAAGAAAAAAGTTACAGAGGTGGTTGCTGGTGATTTGTGTGCGGTAGTAGGAATTGAAGATTTTAATATTGGAGATACTATTGCTGATGCAGAAAATCCGGAGGCGCTACCTGTGATTAGTGTGGATGAACCCACGATGAACATGTTGTTCTCCATCAATAATTCTCCCTTCTTTGGTAAGGATGGAAAGTTTGTGACGTCTCGTCACTTGCGCGATCGCTTGATGAAGGAGATTGAAAAAAATCTGGCACTTCGTGTACACGATACAGATGAGGGAGATAGCTTCCTGGTTTATGGAAGAGGCATCCTCCATTTGGGAATTCTCATTGAAACCATGCGTCGTGAGGGCTATGAATTAACAGTAGGCCAGCCTCAGGTAATTGTAAAAGAAGTGGATGGGAGGAAATGCGAACCCTATGAGGTGCTGGTAGTAGATGTGCCACAAGAGTTTGCTTCTAAAGTAATCGACCTGGTGAGCCGTAGAAAAGGGGAGATGTTGGTCATGGAAACCAAGGGCGAAATGCAACACTTGGAATTTGATATTCCTTCTCGTGGATTGATTGGTTTACGTACACAAATGTTGACTGCCACCACTGGTGAAGCAGTAATGGCACATCGTTTTAGCGAATACAAACCTTGGAAAGGTCCAATCCCTGGAAGAAATAATGGTGTATTGATCTCTAAATTTCAAGAGCGCTCTACCGGTTATTCCATCGATAAATTACAAGATCGCGGTACTTTCTTTATTGAGCCCGGTGAGGATGTATATGCTGGGCAGATTGTGGCAGAACATATTAAGCCAGGTGATCTAGTGGTGAATGTTACCGAAGCAAAAAAGTTGACGAACCACCGCGCCAGCGGTAGTGACGATGCTACACGAATCGCACCTAAAACATTAATGACGTTGGAGGAGTGTATGGAATATATCCAGCATGATGAGTGTATTGAAGTAACACCCAACTTTATCCGTATGCGTAAGTTGGTATTGAACGAAGAAGAGCGTAAGAAAGTTCAAAAAAGAATGGAGGCAGAAGCATCCTAAGCTTTTCTAATTTTGTAGTGAAATGAGAAGTTTATTGTTGTTGATCCTTTTATTGGTACAAGTGACTGTGCAAGCACAGTGTTCTATTTGTACTAAAACAGCGCAACAGCTTGGAGAAGGACCTGCCGAAGGAATGAATACGGGGATTCTATACCTGGCCTTTGCTCCCTTTGCTATTATCGGATATATCGGATATCGGTGGTGGAAGAACAATCAGCAAGGCTGATCAGTATTTTGCTACAAAGCGATAAAGATTAAAATTACCCCGCTCTCTTTCTGTTTTTATTGCTGCAGCCAATTTAGATCGGTCAATATCTTGTAGTCTTTTTGATTCAATCAGGCGATACGCTTTTTCAGCCAGCACAATATTTCTTTTGTCGTCTTGCTTTTGTGATGAAGCTACATCTTGCAGCGTCTGGTATAATTGCGCAATTCCTTCGTTAGTAGTAGCGGTAGTTTGTAAAATGGGAATTTCTTTTTCACTACGTGCATACACGGGGGCTAGCATCAGTTTTAAATGATTCAAATACCGTGCTGCATCTGGACGGTCGGCTTTATTAACCACAAACAAATCTGCAATCTCCATCAGGCCGGCTTTCATAGTCTGAATTTCGTCGCCCCCCTCTGGCACCAACACAACTGCTGTTACATCCGCGAGTCCTGCAATTTCAATTTCACTTTGTCCAACCCCAACTGTTTCTATTATGATCCAGTCAAAATCTCCTTGTTGTAATAGTTCACAGATTTCAATGATTTTGGGATGCAATCCTCCCAGTGATCCGCGGGAGGCGAGTGAACGAATGTAAACATCGGGATGTATATACCAGGAGGACATCCGAATACGATCACCCAAAATAGCACCTTGATGAAAAGGGGATGAAGGATCTACGCATAAGACCGCAACTTTCTTTCCATCTTCGACGGCTTTCCCGATCAATTTATCGACCAAGGTACTTTTCCCTGCACCGGGAGGTCCGGTAATACCAAACACAGGCTTGGCCCCCATGGGCAGATTCTCGAGCAAGGAGGTATACCCTTCCTGTTCGTTCTCAATAACAGAAATCAAGCGAGCCAGCGCTTTTCTGTCTCCCGCCTTAATTTTTTCTAATTGTGATTCCCACTGCATGCAGAATAATCCTTCTTTGTAAAGGTAAGCGGGATAGCATTAATTTTAGCCCGTGCAATCAATCGACGGCATATCGCTGGTTATCCCAAATTATAATGGGGAACAACTATTACCTCAAATACTTCCCCCTGCTATTCATGCATTATCTGCAACAGGCATTCCTTATGAAATTATAGTGGCTGATGATGCTTCCACCGATCAGTCAATAGTGATGCTAAATCGAGATTTTCCTCAGGTGCAGATCAAACAACTACAAGTCAATGGGGGATTTTCTAAAACAGCTAATGCCGGTGTACGTGTTGCTCGTTATAGCTGGGTATTACTGATGAATAGTGATGTGAAGTTGACGCCAACCTATTTTCAATTCCTGCTTCCTTATTGCCATCAAACAGGGCTGTTCAGTGTAAGTGGTCGTATTGTTGGGTGGGATGATGATCATATTCAGGACGGTGGAAAGTATCCGGTATTTCAGGGAGCAAAGATTAAAACCAGTTACGATTTTGTTCCTGAGCAAACTTCTCCTACAACTTTTGCCTTTCCTTGTTTTTATAGCTCTGGGGCAAACGCGTTTATCAATCGAAAATTATTCCTGGAGCTGGGTGGTTTTAATGAATTATTCTCTCCCTTTTATGTAGAAGATACAGAGCTCTCCCTACGAGCTTGGCGCCTGGGGTTTAGTAATTATTACGAACACAAAGCCATCTGTGCACATCGCACTTCTTCTACCATTGGTTCACCTGAGAGAAAAAAGCAAGTCAATCGTATTTATAATCGCAACAAGTATTTGCTGCATGCCATTCATTTAGATGGACTTTATTTGCTGAGCTGGTTCTTGCAATTAAAACTAGAATTACTATTTCGACTGCTCACACTTCGGTTTATACCACTTCTATCTTATATTGATTTTTTAAAGTTGATTCCGGGAGTAATAAAAAGTCGACGGGAGTTACGAAAATTATCGGGTAGTAAACGATTGCAAGGGGTGCCTACTTTGTTTGCGAAAATTCAGCAACAAATCAATCAGCACTCCGTGCAATTACAACAACGCTAGTTTAGTTATGTTGTAAATGGGTTTTTATCAAACGAATGGCGTGTTTAAAATGGGAAGGCCATCCGATTTTTCTTTTCTTATAAAAAAACAAATCTTTTCGGTGTTGCATCATGAAGATAAAGGCTGGCCATGCTTTTCGTTGATTGATTAAGCTGTCCAGGCAAGCAATCCATTGTTGTAAAAGCGCAAGCGATCTCTCCTGTATACCTGGACTTTTAGCAAATACTTTACAATGTTCTCTCACTGCCGCCATGTGTAATAGCTTTGTCTTTTTTTGTCCGGTTTTTTCTCCAAACACGGAAGCATTTGAAGTGTGCATACGTTGATATACCAACAATGCTGGTAAATATTGTACACCACCTTCCAGGGCTGCCCTGCCAGCTATGTACCAATCATAAAATAATTGAGAAGGGAAAGGGAGTGTCTCTTTAATAAAATCGGTACGCGCCAGAATCGCATGGCCATTCACGGTGTTGAATAAACAGAGGCGAAGAATATTGTTTCCTTCAAATCGCTGATAAAGTGATTTTGGAGCTGTGGTCTGAGGGCTATTACCCGTAAATGAGCGTGAATCGCAATAGACCAAGGGTGAGTTTTTTTCCAGTGCACGAACCAGTCGTTCAATTTTTTCTTCATGCCATAGGTCATCCTGATCCGCAAATGCAAGTAGTGGCGTAGTCACGCGTTCACAGCTTTGACTAAAATTCTGATTGTAGCCTTGATTCTTTGAATTTTGGTGTAACTGGATTCGGGGGTCAGCTGCCGCTTGAATTTTTAGTCGCTCCCAGGTTCTATCGCTAGAAGCGTCGTCCGAAATCAGGATCAACAGATTTTTATACGTTTGATTTCGGATGGAGTGTAGCTGTTGATCTATATATTTTTCTCCGTTGTAGGTACAAAGTACCACGGTTACAGCTGGTAACTCAGTAGCAACGGATTGGGGTTCTTTCATATTAATTCAGCAATAAATAAAAGGTTTACTAAATTGCCGTAGCTACAAATCTATTTTAAAAATTGCGCATCACCGTTCTTCTTCCTTTTCCTGTTACTAAGCCTGTTGGTGGCGCACGGGTGATGTATGAATATGCCAATCGCTTTGCAGCATTTGGGCATCAGGTGACTGTATTGCATTCTTTACGTCGGCCTTTTAAAAAGATGCGCTCTCCCCTATGGTGGAAGCGATTGATTTTTGTAATCAGAGGTGCGGCACGTCCTGCCTGGTTTTCGCTGGACAGTCGGGTCACTTCAAAGATTGTTGACGAATTCAGCGACTCATTTGTTCCTGATGGTGATATTCTATTTTCTACTTGGTGGCAAACTGCTTATGCACTAGCTAAACTTTCGCCCCGTAAAGGAGTACCCGTAAATCTGGTGCAAGACTACGAAACTTGGACTGGGCAAGAGGACTTAGTAAAATCCTCCTATCGTTTACCGCTGCAGCATGCAGCTATTTCTAATTGGCTTCGTGTTTTGGTAGAGAAGGAATCGGGACGTAGCGTTCAATTATTACCCAATGCCATCGATACAAGTCGATTTACGCAAACAGTTGAACCAGCTTTACGTGATAATTTTTCAGTGCTTGCCCTATACTCTGAAGAGTCCAGAAAAGGCACCCGTTATATAATATCTGCACTCGAGCCTTTACGCGCCCAATATCCTGGCTTACACTTTAGTTTTTTTGGGGTATATCCGCGTCCTGCTTCCTTACCGGAGTGGGTGCAGTATTATCAGAAGCCTACTAATCTGGCAGCTCTATACAATCAACATGCAATTTTTCTTTCTGCCTCCTTAGGGGAAGGCTGGGCTTTACCACCTGCCGAAGCGATGGCATGTGGATGTGCTGTTGTTTGTACAGACATAGGAGGGCATGCTGATTATACCAAGGCAAATGAAACAGCCCTACTGATCCCTACGGAGAATACCACTGCAATTATTACAGCACTAACTACACTGTTTGATAACAAAGCGCTGCGTATTCAACTAGCAGAAAAAAGTCGATTCCAACTTTTGGAAAAATTTAATTGGGACCAGAGTGTGACCACTGCACTGAATTGGTTTGACTCTTTGCAAAAAGGATAACTTTGCGCCATGGCAGTAACCCTATGCTTTGATTTTGGCAATACTCGTCGTAAAGTAGCTGTTTTTGAAAATGCCAATTTGCGCGAAGCGCTTACACTTACCGACGATAATACCGATACGATTGAAAAACTAATCATAGAGTATAAGCCAGTAAAATCCATTCTTTCTTCCGTGGTAAATCATAATCCCGCATTGGAAGATGTGCTGGGGCAACGCACTCGATTTCATAAACTCAACCATCAAACGCGCCTGGCGTTCACTACTCCAGTAGGTAAACCTGAAACTATTGGTGCCGATCGTTTAGCTATTGCAGCCGCAGCCGTTCATTATTATCCCAATCAGCATACCTTGGTTATTGCCTTGGGGTCATGTATCACTTATAATTTTATTAGCGCTCAGCATGCATTTTTAGGTGGTGGCATTTCTCCTGGCCTTGAGATGCGCTTAAAGTCTCTCCAGCACTATACTGCTTTACTGCCCCTGGTTAAACCTGATGCGGATACCCCCTTGATTGGCTACGACACCAATACAAACATTTTATCGGGCGTAATCAAGGGTATGGCCTTTGAAATAGATGGATTTATTGATGCGTACAGTGCTCGTTATGAGAACTTTAACGTGCTATTAACCGGGGGGGATCTGCCCTATTTGGCTGCCCACTGTAAAAACAGGATATTTGCGGACCCTGATTTAATCTATAAGGGGCTCTATGCCATCAGCGAAGTCAATAATTCCTAACAGTATCAATTTGTTATACAAGTCATTCGGCTTAGCCGTCTTATTTATATCGGTATTAATTACCTCAGCTTTTGCGCAGGATAATTCTCCTTACTCACGTTATGGGATTGGAGATTTGACTTCAACTACCAATATTAATAACAGAGGTATGGGAGGTATAACTGCAGGCTATACCGATCAATTGTCTGTCAACTTTAATAATCCGGCTTCTTTTTCATCTTTTCAGGCCTGGAAGGAAAAAAAATCAAAGAAGCTAAGCTCCGGTCGTGCCATTTTAGATATGGGAGTGAACGTAGATAATCGCACGTTAAGAGATCCTTCTTTTGCTAAGAGTTTTAAAGCCAGCAATGCAGTTTTTTCTTACATGCAAGTAGGGTTGCCTCTTCGTAAAGGTTGGGGAATGAGTTTTGGCTTACGTCCCGTTTCCCGAATCAGTTATCGTATTGATAAGAACGAACGACTGAGCGATCCTATAACTGGGGCTGCTATTGATAGTTCAATTACCCGTTACCGGGGAGATGGTGGTTCTTATATGGCTTCCATGGGAACAGGACTTTCCTTTTTCAGCCGAGAGAAGTTTGGGTTGGAAGAAAAATTTAGTATTGGTTTTAATATGGGGTATTTATTTGGTAAAAAAGATTACAGTACACGCAGAAGTCTGATCAACGATTCGGTTGCTTATTATCAAGCTAATTTCCAAACCAAAACAACTTTTGGAAAACTACAAGCCAGTGCAGGTTTGCAATATCAGATTCCATTGAATAAAAGTATGACCCTTACCCTTGGGGCTTACGGAAATTTAGGACAGAAAATCAATGCTGAACAGGATATACTACGTGAAACTTTCTATTACGACCAGGGACAGGGAGAGGTTCGTCTCGACAGTGTTTCTGATATTCGGGGTCGTAAAGGTAAATTGGAATTACCAGCTTCCTACACTGTGGGATTTGTATGGCAGAAGTATGCTATTCCAAATAAGGAAGGCGGATGGATGATTGGTGCAGATTACAACAGACAAGCTTGGAGCGATTATCGTTTTTTTGGAAAAGCTGATTCAATCCAGGATACTTGGGAGATTCGTGTAGGAGCACAAATTACTCCGGTACCTCGCCGCAGTTATTTTACAAATGTCAATTATCGTTTTGGATTTTTTGTAGGGCCTGACTATGTCCGCTTAAATCAAAGTACACCCCGGTTCGGTGCCAGTTTTGGAGCCGGTCTTCCCATTTCTATCAGCCGCCAGGCTCCTAATCAGATCACTTTTGTCAATGTAGCATTGGAGTATATCAAGCGAGGTAATAAACAAAACCTATTGCAGGATAATTTATTCCGTTTTACACTTGGATTCTCACTGAGTGATATTTGGTTTATCAAGCGTCAATATGATTAAGTCCATCCGGACAGCCCTATCGGCTTTTTTTATTTTATTACTCTCAGCATGTGAGAACGATGATCGTGTCTTGACTAATTGGACCAAGCAATTACGGCTCAAAGAGGAAGCCACTGATGTATTGAGTACAATCAGTCAGGAGGGGAAGCTGAAGGCCCGAATTAAATCTCCCTTTATGGTCAAAGAAGCGGGGGATACCATCCAAATGACCTTTCCTCGAACACTACATTGTGATTTTTATAATGATAGCGCCAAAATTGAAACCCGTTTAGATGCGCGGTTTGGGATCTATTATGAAAATCTCAATAAAGTATATCTACGAGATAGTGTGGTGGTGATCACTGTAAAAGGGGATACGTTATTATCGCCAGAACTCTGGTGGGATCAGAACACAAAACTCTTTTATACTGATAAGTATGCCAGCTATCGTAGTCCCGGCCAACAGATTTTAGGAGGACAGGGCTTAGAAGCTACGCAGGATTTAAAACGCATCACCTTTAAGTCCACAACTGGATTGGTGGATGCTCCCAAGAGCCAATAAGAACTACCTTTACACTTCTCAATTATAATTACTATGCAATATCGTAACATGGGCCGTACGGGTCTGCAATTAAGCGTCCTTTCCTTTGGAAGCTGGGTCAGTTTTCACAAACAAATTGATGATGGCATCGCTGACGAATTAATGGGTATCGCCTATGATAATGGTGTCAACTTTTTTGATAACGCTGAAGTCTATGCCCTAGGTGAAAGTGAAAAAATGATGGGTCGTGTCCTGAAGAAAAAAAATTGGGACCGTACTTCTTATACCGTTTCTTCAAAAGTCTTTTGGGGTTGGCGTGGCAAAGAGAATAAGCCCAACCAACATGGACTGAGTCGCAAACATATTACGGAAGCTTGCCATGAAGCTTTACAGCGTTTACAAACGGATTATCTCGATTTATATTTCTGTCACAGACCCGATAAGAATGTACCTATTGAAGAAGTGGTATGGACTATGCATAACTTAATTATGCAGGGAAAAATTTTATACTGGGGAACGAGTGAGTGGAGTGGGGTAGAAATTATGGAGGCACATCGAATAGCACAACAACACCATTTGATTGGTCCTACAGTCGAGCAACCGCAATACAACCTATTTGAGCGAAATAAAATTGAGAATGAATTCTTGATGGTCTATAAAACAGTGGGACTCGGTACTACTATTTGGAGCCCGTTGGCATCTGGTATGCTTACAGGTAAGTATAACAAAGGTGTTCCTGATGATAGCCGTTTTGGAATTAAAGGATTTGAATGGCTCAAGGATCGCTGGATGCAAGATAAAGTACTAAATGCAGTACAATCGTTGGGTCAGTTAGCTTCCGAATTGGGTGTTAGCTTACCTGCATTGAGTATTGCATGGTGTGTAAAAAATCCGAATGTTACCACGGCTATTTTGGGAGCAACACGCAACGAACAATTAATAGAGAATTTGAAAGCGCTGGATGTTTTGGACTTACTTACGCCTGAAGTAATGAATCGTATCGATATGATCACTGGTACTAAACCTGTTCTTCCAGAATATTAATTGAGTTGACTATGTCTTTTGCAGGCAAAACAATACTGATCACAGGTGCTACGCGTGGTATTGGTAAAGCGATGGGACTTCGCTTTGCACGTGAAGGAGCCAATATTGTGATTGCTGCCAAAAGTGTAGAGGAGAATCCAAAACTTGGCGGTACTATTTATACCGCAGCTGCAGAAATGGAAGCTGCGGGTGGTAAAGCCTTAGCGGTTCCCTGTGATATTCGTTTTGAAGATCAAATTCAAAATGTTATTGATAAAACAGTAGCGAAGTTTGGTGGGATCGATATCCTAATTAATAATGCTTCAGCAATTTCTTTAACACCAACGGAACAAACAGAATCGAAGCGGTTTGATTTGATGTATACAATCAATGTACGAGGAACGTTTTTAGTTACTAAAGCCTGTATCCCTTTTTTACGCAAAGGCAATAATCCACATATTCTTACTCTGTCTCCTCCCTTGAATCTTGATCCAAAATGGTTTGCTCACCATGTGGCTTATACCGTTAGTAAATATGATATGAGTTTACTGACCATTGGCTGGGCGCGGGAATTCAAACAAGAGGGGATTGCTGCTAATGCATTATGGCCACGTACTACCATTGATACGGCTGCTGTAAGAAATTTATTAGGAGGTCAGGCGCTCGCGAATATGAGCCGCAAGCCAGAGATACTTGCCGATGCTGCTTTTTATATTCTTAGTAAACCTTCGGCTACTTGCACGGGGAATCTCTTCCTAGATGAACAAGTACTAGCTGCCGAAGGCATTACTGACCTGGCACCTTATTCAGTGGTCCCCGGCGCTGAACTTTACACGGATCTATTTGTAGAGTGAACTAATTACTGCGTTGCAATTATTCCTGCTCAGCCGACTCTTCTCCCTCAGAAAATTTCTTCTCCGGTCTCATCTGCGGAAACAGTAACACATCTTGTATCGATGGATTATTAGTCAACAGCATACAGAGACGATCAATACCAAAACCAATACCCGCAGTAGGCGGCATTCCATATTCGAGCGCGCGTAAGAAGTCCTGATCAATAAACATGGCTTCATCATCGCCACGTTCAGCCAGACGAACCTGTTCTTCGAAACGCTCCCGTTGGTCTATGGGGTCGTTTAACTCACTATAAGCGTTGGCAATTTCTTTTCCGTTGATCATTAACTCAAAGCGCTCTACGAGTCCTTGTTTATCGCGATGCTTTTTGGTAAGCGGACTCATTTCTACGGGGTAGTCAATAATAAACGTGGGTTGGATATAATGCTTCTCACATTTTTCACCAAAGATGGCATCAATCAGTTTGCCTTTACCCATGGTATTGTCCACTTGAATATGTAATTGCTTACATACGGAGCGTAGTTGCTCCTCATTCATCCGACTAATATCAAAGCCAGTATGCTCTTGAATTGCATCAAAGATGCTGATGCGTTTGAAGGGAGCTTTGAAAGAAATAGTTTTATCACCTACAGTTACATCCGTAGTCTCACAAACATCGAGTGCTGCTTTTTCCAGCAACTGCTCGGTCGTTTCCATCATCCAGAAATAATCCTTGTAGGCGGTATAAAATTCAAGAATAGTAAACTCAGGATTATGCGTGCGATCCATTCCCTCGTTACGGAAGTTGCGACTGAATTCATAAACCCAATCAAATCCACCCACTATCAACCGTTTCAAATAAAGTTCATTGGCAATACGCAGGTAAAGCGGAATATCTAGTGCATTGTGATGTGTGATAAATGGACGAGCGGCTGCACCACCGGGAATGCTTTGTAAAACCGGAGTGTCTACTTCCAGCGCACCCTGTTCATTCAAAAATGTACGAATAGAGTTGATTAGTTTGGTACGCTTGATAAAGGTCTCTTTAACCGATGGATTAATGATCAAGTCCGCATACCGTTGACGATACTTGAATTCAGGATCTGTGACAGCATCAAAGGTTTGACCTTCGGCCTCTTTTACAATAGGAAGCGGACGCAATGCTTTACTAAGCAGCGTGAACTCTTTTACATGGATGGTGAGCTCTCCTGTTTTAGTCCGAAATACATATCCTTTAACGCCAATCAGATCCCCAATGTCCAATAGCTTTTTCCATACTATATCATAGAGTGATTTATCCTCACCAGGGCAGATATCGTCTCGTTTGATATATACTTGAAGTCTTCCCTTTCCATCTTGTAATACCGCAAAATTCGCTTTGCCCATATCGCGCACACTCATAATACGACCTGCCACACAACAGTCAGCAAATTCACTGATGTTATTGTCATTCACTTTTTCTTTGATATCTGTTGAATACGTGTTGACCGGAAACAATGGGGCTGGATAGGGTTCTATCCCCATCATTATCAATTCCGCGAGTTTTTCTCGTCTTAATTGTTCCTGTTCTGAAAGTTGCAGAGCACTCATATTCATTTGTTTCTTCTGTTCGCGCGTAAAGGTATTTGTTTCGATTCGGGTATCAATGCGAAAGCCTCCTATGTAGGAGGCTTTCGAGTATCCCGCAAAGCGGGAAATATTATTTATTCTTTACCCAGTAGCTGATACGAAGACCCATGAAGTGATTACGAACACCGTCATTACCTGTTACCACAGGCATAATGTTACGCAATCCAATCGTGTAATTGTATCCAATTGACCAACCTGCTTTAGTGCGGTAGCCAATAGTCATATTTACACCCCAATCTGGACCTTTAAAATCAGAAGCGGCTTGTGTACCGAAGTTTACGCTGCGATCTCCGCTTGCTACAAAATCATTGCTAGTTGGAGAAGTTGGATCTGTATCCAATAAACGTGTTTCAACAAATGAAGGTAGGTCTGCTGCTAAAGTTGGACCACCTCCCGCAAAGAAAGTACCTCCTTGATCGCACTTTAAATTGTAAAGTACATTGGCTTGTAGTTCAGCATAGCGAAGACTCCAATGACGCTTTTCTTTGAAGCTAACATTTTCAATTCTTCCCTTTTGGGCATAGAACAAACCAGGCTGAAAACTAAAATTGCTTTTTGCAATAGGAGTTTCCATTACTAATCCTAGTGTATAGCCGATTTTTTGATCATCTTTAATCAGCGCACCACCTTTGGTTCCATATTGGTTGCCCATGGTGATACCACCTGTTACACCCACCATAGATTTTTGGGCTAATAAAGCAAAGGGGGTAAGCAGGGCGAACAGGAAAAACAATTTTTTCATATCAGTTTTTTTGGTTCAGCTAAAACGGCAACCTAAGTTAAGCATTTACTACTTAAGCTGTTGCGCGCAAAGATATTTTAGTTTCTCTAAACTTTAGCAGAACTGCCCTGATAATATTTAAGGGAAATTTGGATTTAATTTATTGTAAATCAAGAAACTACTGAGGAAAGCAGTACTTGCCAGGCTGCGGCCGCCTCTCCTTGGGTCAGCAATTGGCTCGCATAACGGTGAATTTCCTTTTCCATTTCGTCCGGATTTACAGAAAAGTACTGGATAATCTGTTTTAAGTGGTCATCTTGAAAACCCGGGTCAACGGGAGGTATGCTCGTAAAATTAGCCAGCTGGCCCAGATCATTTCCGGTTAAGATTTGGCTAGTACGAACGGCAACCGGTAAGGCGTCTATTCCCATTCCAAGCGCAGTATTGGGTTTGGGAACCTGAAATAAATTCTGTTCGTTGACAACCGTATACCAATCTCCTCCCAGTCTGGCTACCAGGGGTAGTTGACGGGGGTCCATTTTTTTATTAGTATCCAATAGTGCATCATTAATGTGCATGCAAAGAACCTCGCAGATTACCAAATTACCTGCGCCTCCTTCATTCCCCAGTGGTTTCACTTCAAGAACCTTACACTCCAATTGTATTTTACTTTCTTTTACCAATGGCGGCTTGATTCGGGTGGCAGGAACAGGAGTAAATCCTGCCTTTTCAAATTCACTTACTTCACGGGGAAACTCACAACTCGCTAGCGACTGTTGTTGCACCATATCTATTGTAACCATGTTTATGGCTACTTCCGGAACCGCCCATACATTTTCCAAAGTATGTTTTGTTGTATTATCTCTTACACGTCGTGCCGGAGAAAAAATTACAATGGGAGGGTTTGAAGAAAATACATTGAAAAAACTAAAAGGACTTAGATTGACATTTCCTTCCTGATCAATCGTAGACGCAAAACAAATAGGTCTTGGGGCTACTGCATTTTGCAGGTAATACTGTCTGTCCGCCGGACTAAGCTTTGAAAAATCAAATAGCATTTAAAGCTGGGCTGTTTTTTTCTTTTTCAAAATACTCCAGTCCTCTTCTTCTCTTACGATGGTGTTGGTTAATGTTCCCAGTTTTTCGATCTCCATCTCCACTATATCGCCTGGTTGCAACCATTGTTCTTTATAATTGGGATCATTAAGTTTACCTGTGCCATTCAGTTCTAAAAAACAGCCGGTACCCACCGTTCCGCTACCAATCACATCGCCGGGGTACAGGTCAACTCCGTAAGAGGCTCTCTCTATAATTTCGGCAAAGGTCCAATCCATATCTCCCAAATTACCAGCGCTGACTTGCACGCCATTCACCTTGCAGGTCATGGGTAGATTCCAGCTCAGTCCCTGATGATTAGTTTTCGGGGCAGTAATAAATGGCTCCAGTTCGTCCAACGTAACCAACCATGGACCTATCACTGTCGAAAAATCTTTACCCTTTGCCGGGCCCAGGTTTAACAGCATCTCTTCCATCTGTAAGGTGCGTGCACTCATATCATTCATAATCATCAACCCGGCAATATGTTGATCTGCTTCGGCAGCACGAATATTTCTTCCGTGTTTGCTAATTACTATCGCAGCTTCTAGCTCAAAATCCAATTTTTCAAAATGGTCGGGCATGCAACGAATAGGTCCGGGCCCTTGTATACTATGATGGTTGGTGAAATAGAAGATGGGGTATTCATCAAACTGGGGAATCATGTCCACTTTTCGATTACGACGGGCAGCTGCCACGTGTTGGCGAAAAGCATAGCCGTCCCTGCAAGAGGAGGGAAAAGGAACGGGGGCCATTAGTCGTAAGCTTTCTATAGGCTGGCCGCCGCTCAAGGAGCGTTGTCCCTCCTTAATGAGTGCTTCTCCGGCCTGTGCTACGGGAAAATAATCGTCCCAAAAATTGAGCAATAGATTCATGCTATTGGGCAAATCCGGGTGCAGCTGCTCCATATCGTAGACAATGCCGTTGATCAGCACGCCCAACTGTTCGCGGTCCTCTTTATAGTAGCTCAACAATCTCATAGGTGAAATATTCGTAAGGCGAAGTTAATGATGTTGCAATGACCGTGCTCATTTCTTCCAATGAAAACCGCATTATCTTTGCGCCATGAAATTTGAAAAAATACATAATAAAGGGCAAGCGCGACTTTTTGAAAATCCGTTTATGGAGGCGCTCACCAAATCACACCCGCTGGTTATCTGGGGGATGTATTTGCCTATTATCGTTTATTTTCTCTTCCGTTCAGGCAGCATCCTTGGATTTAACCTGCTTACTATTACATTGGTATTTATAGCGGGACTACTGTTTTGGTCATTATTTGAGTATGTGGCACATCGTTTTCTTTTCCATTGGATTCCCAAGACACCTCGTTCTACAAAATTTGTGTATACCCTACATGGTAATCATCATCATTATCCACGGGATCGTCAGCGATTATTTATGCCTCCCCTTCCCAGTTTGCTGATTGCTACTACGCTTTTTTTACTGATACGTCTTAGCATGGGGTCCTATGTATTTATGTTCTTTCCTGGATTTGTTTTGGGCTATCTATTGTATGGATCTATGCACTATGCCATCCACGCTTGGAATCCTCCTTTTAAATGGATGAAACCACTCTGGAGAAATCATCACTTGCATCATTATAAAAATGAACATCAGGGTTTTGGAGTGAGTTCTACCCTTTGGGATCATGTTTTTGGAACCATGTTTGACTTACACAAGGAACAAGAGGATCAGGAAAGGGTCAACGCTTTGATGTTTGAAAAGAAGTCTTGAGCATTCGAGACTGTTCATGTACACCTAAACTAAATAAGGCCAGATCATATTTTACAGGATCAGCCGGATCAAAATTTGCAAGCGCTTTAGTAAGTTCCACTGCTGTTTGCCAATCGGTTTGTTTTCTATTAATTAAGCCGAGTGAACGTGCAACGCGTGCCACATGCACATCTACCGGACAAATTAAGGTAGAAGGATTTATTTTTTCCCAAATACCAAAGTCTACACCGCATTGATCTTTTCGAACCATCCAACGAAGAAACATATTCAATCGTTTGCAGGTAGATCCTCTTGCAGGAGCAGGAATATGTTTACGCGTTCTTTCGGGTGCGTCGGGTAAAGAGAAAAAGTATGCATGAAATGCATTTAACCTACTTTCCATGTCCTGCTGCTGTAAACAAAATGCAGTCTCCAAACTTTTATAGTGCTGATAATGGTGTTTCAAAAATTCAATACAATAAAAAATATCGATGGGCTGAAAGGTTCGATGCTTGAATGATAAAAATCGTTTAAGATCCACTGCCTGGTGTTGTTGGATAAATGAAAAGGGCGCTGCATCCATTCGGTTTAAAAATTCTTCACACTTTTTCAGTATCGTGGTTCTGTTGCCCCAGGCAAAAATGGCGGCAAAGAAGCCGGCTATTTCAATATCCTGTTGTAGGGAAAATCGATGTGGAATAGAAATAGGATCATTTGGAATAAAATCAGGACGATTGTATTGCTGGAGTTTTTCTTCCAGCAATTTGTAAAGATGTTGTTGATCCATTTATCCAATTGCTTGCGCCAGATCTGCAATGAGATCGTCGGCATCTTCAATACCCACCGACAAGCGGATCAAAGTATCTGATAAGCCATTTTTAATTCGTTCTTCTCGGGGAATAGAGGCGTGGGTCATCGTAGCCGGATGATTGATCAAGGATTCGACACCTCCCAAACTTTCTGCCAATGAAAAAAGTCGGGTAGCTGATAATACTCGTTTGGTTTCTTCTACCGAATCGCCCGCCAACTCAAAGGAAATCATACCGCCAAAATCTTTCATTTGTTTTTTAGCAATGGCGTGATTTGGGTGATTCGTAAAACCAGGCCAATAAACCTTTTTAACTTTTGGGTGTGCCACCAACCAATTTGCAATTTTTTCTCCGTTCTCACAATGCGCCTTCATACGCAGGCCCAGTGTTTTGATACCGCGCAATACCAGAAAACAATCCATGGGTCCTGGCACAGCACCACTACTTTTTTGAATAAAGTGTAATTGATCATGTAGCGATTTATCTTTTATCACTAAGGCACCTTGAATCACATCACTGTGTCCACCCAGGTATTTGGTAGCGGAATGCATGACAATATCTGCTCCTAGTAATAGCGGTTGTTGTAAAGCAGGGGAGGCAAACGTATTATCTACTGCCAGTAAAATTCCATGTTGTTTGGCAAGGGCGGCAATTGCTTCAATGTCGCTGATATTCATCAACGGGTTAGTGGGTGTCTCCAGCCAAATCAGTTTTGTTTTAGAAGTAATGGCTTTAGCAACATTGGCAGCATCTGTAGTATTTACCATGTGAAAAGTGATACCCAGGCGCTGAAAGATTTTTGTAAACTGCCGATACGTTCCTCCATACATATCATTACCACACACTACCTCGTCTCCTGCGGATAATAATTTGATCACAGCATCGGTAGCTGCCACGCCACTGCTAAAGGAAAGACCGTAGTTGCCTCCTTCTAAAGCAGCAAGTGCTTCTTCTAGTGCCTTACGTGTAGGATTTTGACTTCTGGCATACTCAAAGCCTTGGTTTACTCCAGGTGCTTCTTGTACATAGGTAGAAGTTTGATAAATCGGAGTCATGATGGCTCCGGTAGAGGGATCAGGATGTGCTCCGGCATGCACATAGCGGGTATCGGCTTTCCAATTAGTTGATTTCATACTCACAAAGTACGATTTGGATGAATAAATTTTATTATTTCCTGCACAAGGGAAGAAGCTATTGCTAAAGCAGGATCACTATACGTTTTAATATTATCAGCGGGATTAGTTGAAGTAACAATCTTGAAAATATGATTCATATTCTCCAGCACCGCCAAACGAGCTGAAGGTTTAGCTTTTTTTAGCAGCAGCGCATCGGCTACCTGTACCTGAATATCCTTGTTCCCTTGTACCAATAAAACCGGACAGCGCAGTGTTTGTAATAATTTCCCCGGATCATAACGTAACCAGGAAATCATATAGGGCTGCACAGAAGGTCGGAAAATAGAGAACAATAGAGGATTGGGTTTTGCAATGCGTTGACCTGCTAACAAGGTATCCAGATAGCGATTTGCCAATAATTTGATAGAGTCAGGACCACCTCCATTATTAATTTGTTCGCGCAGTACTTGGTCAATGGGTCTTCCTGCACCTGCCAAACTGATAAAGCCTTTGAGTTTTGTTTGTTGCGCTGCAACCAGTCCTATTAGCGAACCTTCACTGTGACCAGCAATGTAAATTTTTTTAAATCCCTTTTCGCGTAGCCAATTGATGCAAGCCATTGCATCATTGGCACCATCCTCAAATCGCATATTCTCCTCCTTTAATCCTCGGACCTGGCTCTTTCCCACTCCTTTTTTATCATACCGCAAGGAAGCAATACCATAGTTGGCCAAACTATCAGCGAGTTGTAACAAGGAGTTATTCTTTCCTTTTATCATGGTACTATTACCGTCTCGATCCGTGGGTCCCGACCCTGCAATTATTAATACCACGGGCGGTTTTGTAACTCCCCGGGGTGTGAACAGCGTACCCGCAAGTGCACCATCCTGAATGGGAATACTGCAATCAACAGAATCTTTTCGAATAACCTGCGCCAGCGTAGAGGAAGTAACAATCAAGAACAGTGGAAATAGTAAAAGTCGCATTTCACAAAGTTCGATACATTCCCGCAATTGTGTGAAACTATATCTTTGCACCGCCCGCAATGTCTCACGGTATTGTGATCTGAAGGCGGATCAAATTTAATCTATGAGCAAAGGTCCGGTTTCCCAGTTTATCCAACATCATTATCGCCATTTCAACGCAGCTGCCTTGATGGATGCCGCTAAAGGTTATGAGCAGCACTTAACGGAAGGTGGAAAAATGATGGTTACCCTTGCAGGTGCTATGAGTACGGCAGAAC
>ENA-OUVC01000068-OUVC01000068.1-marine-metagenome-genome-assembly--contig:-NODE-68-length-75820-cov-3.889059_pt1 | contig 75820 bp, 62 predicted proteins | sample MGYA00248622_ERZ508571 | MGnify/ENA primary metagenome ERZ508571 (study PRJEB26236, sample SAMN06267175) | marine metagenome | isolation source: Columbia River Estuary | place: USA:Columbia River Estuary... | reverse complement strand
GTAATTATCCTTATCAAAAGGCAACCCACGCTTGGTGGCTTCAGCTTCGCGGTCTTTAAAATCGTCGTGTGCTCTCAAACGGGCATTGTAGGCCCAGTGATAAAGCTGACTCTTTTTTATGTTTAACGTATCGTAGGGAACGCCAGCTTGCTGCACTTTCGCACGGGCATTGACTTCCAATTCTAGATACGAACTGATGGATTCCATTTTTAGTCCGATTGGACCAGCACCAGCAAATTTCTTTACTTCCTCTGCGCTCATTTGCACCTTGAAATCGCGCATCATATCTTTCAAAACCAGCTCTTTCACTGCCGGATTTGTGATTTCAATGAATACCCTTCCATCGGCATCTACGGTCACCAAAAACACCTGTTTAGGTATTTGCGCTTCGGTGGTAGAGGACGGAGGATCTACGAATACGGGCTCTGGAGCACGGAAACTTGAGGTCAACATAAAGAACGTTACCAGAAGGAATGCCAAATCCACCATTGGAGTCATATCCAATGAAGGGGTGGAACGGGGCATACTTACTTTAGGCATGTTCGTAAATTTAGGGCATTAATCCGGGTTTAAACCAAAAGGTAAATAACCGAATTAACCGTGGTTGGCCTGGAAGTTAGAAATAATAGAATAACCCGCCTCGTCCATGCTATGTGTCATAGTGTCAATGCGGTTCGAGAAATAGTTATAACTGATGATCGCCAAAGTTGATCCAATGATACCGAAAGCTGTATTAATCAATGCTTCAGAGATACCTGTTGCCAAGGCAGCAGTATCGGGAGTACCAGAGTTAGCCAACGCAGCAAACGCACGAATCATACCAAATACTGTTCCGATCAAACCGATCAAAGTACCAATAGATGCACAAGTTGTGATGATTACCAAATTCTTAGAAAGCATAGGCAATTCCAAGCTAGTTGCTTCTTCCAATTCCTTTTCGATAGCAGCTTTCTTCTCATCGCGATTCAAATCTGTTTTCGCAGCAACCACTTGGTAGCGAGTTAAACCAGAACGAACCACATTGGCCAAAGAACCACGCTGTTGATCACAAGCAGCAATCGCATCATCCAAATTGTTTTGCTCCAACATTGCACGCATTTTGTGTACAAATGCAGTTGCATTTCCACGACCTGAAGCGGCAGACAAAGTGATGAAACGCTCAATTGATACCAAAATTACAGTGATGTTAACCGCAATCAACAAAGGTACGATGGCGATACCACCGCGATAGATAATACCCAAAAGTCCCAATGGGTGACCTTTTGCGACGTCTCCATCTTCAAAGTTTGCAGGATTTCCTAAAAAGAAAATGTAAATTGAATACCCAGCGGCAATTGCAAACAAAATGGCAAGGCCAGAGAAATACGCCATCCAGGCATTATTTCCCGATTCGTTGTTGTTATTTGTCATAATAATTCTAAGTTTTTAATTTTTTAAAGTGCAATAATACGGCCGACCACAGTTAAAAGCAAGTAAAGAAAATGTTAAATCTGCTGAGAATTGAATGAAAATAAGGGCTTTTTTGTGTACTCAAAATTTAGGCGAATGGGCGCGGTAATTTTCTGCAAATTGTACGCCAGATAAAATTGCTGCATTTAATGAAGGGTTTGCGATTGATTGACCTGCCAGAAATTGATTCTGTTGAATGTTGGCATTAGTTGCGCTGCTTGGCAAATCATAGGAATACGGGGAATTCATAGGCAGCGCAGATTTCACTTCAAATGATTGTAAAAATTGGGCGTTGATGGGCCTCTGCAGTAAGTTCTCTACTTCCGTTAAAATTTCATTATTTGCCGCATGGGCATCCACATAGCCAGAAAAAGAGGGCTTCAACGATACCGACAACAAGTGCTTACCGTTGGGAGCATAATTGGATTGAACCATGGAGGGAACCGCAATAAGATTTACGCGTCCCATCCGGCTTGCGTTGAGCGCCAAAAATTTCCCCAAACCCGCATCGTGATCCAGGGAATAATACAAGGTTGTAGTTGAGCGATACGGGATTTCCGCCTGGTGATTTTCACCCACTGTAGAATTGAGGAAAATCTGACTGGGATTGAGTTTCGCGGCGATTCTATTGGGGAGTGTTTGGACTCCATTGGGCATAAGAAGTGCATCGCCTTTGGCTAGAGCCCAAAAGATAAAATCAAAAAGGGAGTATGGGGTTTGGAGGGCTTCTTCGAGAAAAATGCCTGTAAAAAAAGGTCGAAAAAATGATTCGATGATGGTTTCAGAAAACCCAAGTGAAAGTAGGTATTCTTGGGTTGTTTGAACGGGTTTGGTTGATTGAAAAAAATCGCTCGGTTTTTGGGATAATAATTTCTTACGAAGGGCGACAATTTTAATCACATCGGTGAGTTTAATATCGGGATGTAGTAGCGCTCCGATGCCTTTGATGCCGTGTTTGATAGGATCGGCGATGAGGGTTTTCCCGGTGGCTGTGAGCAGCCACGCGCCCGAGCCGAAGGCGAGGGCGCCATCCAAGAACCCACCCCGCTTGTAATCGTCTAACGCTGGATAAGCACTTTGAATCACTTGAAATCCATGATCCAATGAAAAACCGTCAATAAGTGTGGTTCGCAACTTCCCACCCCACCCATTACTTTCTTCATGCAATTCGTAAGGAATACCTAATTGTTGCAGTTTGTATGCAGCAGAAAGACCCGACATGCCCCCACCAACGACGGTAACAGGCCTGTTTATTGATGTCATTGATTAATTCCCAATGGGTTCACCCTCTGGCGCACGACGGCGAGGCCTATCCCCACCCGCACGATCTTCGACCCCTTCCGCGGGCTTCTTCTTTTTCCGCATTGAACGCGCCTTTGCAATCATTTCTTTCTTTATCTCTCGTTCGATACGTGGCAACTGAACCGCACGCTTCATACCAATCACCGGTTTTAATTTGATGGTATAGGTTTCCAACAATTGCACTTCCAATTTGCGCAGGGCGACAGCATCCTTAAAATACTGATCCGCTTCGGTTTCAGACAATTCGGAAGGACGTTTATCGTTCCATTTGTCTCTAAATCCGTGTTTTGAATCGCGCAACTTCAACTGATATTCGTCGTAAATAGGAAAAAACTTCACTTTCTCCGCATCAGTTAATGTGAGTTGTTCCACAAACAAAGTCTCACGAAACTTTCTTAACTCCTCTACTTTAGAGGCCCTAAGGCTATCTTTTTTGGCTTCATTTTGTGCCTTTGCCTTCACAGCAAATAACATCAACAAGCACAGGGTTATATATTTCATAAATTTCATAATGATTCAAAATCTAATTCTTCAAACATTTCATCTTCCATATCAAAGGTTGCTAATCCATTGTCCTCCAAGTCCTCTAGGGCTCGTTTGGTGCGGGGTGGCATTTCTTTGGCATCGATGATGGTATAAACATTGGGCTCTTTGTACTTAGGCATTTCACCCGTAAGCAAGGGCTCTACCAACTGCAATCCATCGGGAATCGTATCCTTGGGCGAAATGGGCTCATCCAATGGAGATTCTATCAGCGTGGGTTCATCTTGCTGCAATTCGGTAGCCATAGCCTCTTCCGCTTTGGGTGGCTGAATCGCATTCCATATAAAATATGCAGCAACAATGGCCGCCAATGAAGCTGCAATCCCTAACCAACCTGGGGTTGCCGATTCTTTCTGTCGTCCGGCAATGGGCGCAAAAGCCGTTGGCGGTGCATCTAGATTGATAGTTTGGGGCTCTTCTTCTACTATGATTTCCTCAACCATCGGAGCCTTTTGGGCATTGATTGGCGCGATATACGATTCTAATTCATCCAATCCCACAGATTCTGGGACTTCGTGGATAATAATTGACTCTGGCGTTTTTGATTCATCTTCGATAATCGACTCGACAACAAATTCCTCCTGCGGTTCGGAAACTTCTGTTTCTAACACAACCTCCTCAATTGTTTCAATCTTTGCGATTTCAGACTCAACTGATTCAATTTGAATCGATTCAGCCACCGGATTCAGTAAATCACCGTAGGTTACTTTGGTGATATTTAACGAACCACTCAAACCAGTAGTCTCTTCAGAAATGGCAGAAAAATTGACCCATTCTGGATTTTCATTGGTGGTAAACGTTAATGGTGCGATTTCAACCTTGCCAACAGAATCGACGTCTTTGTCTACACCAACTGATTTAGACGTTAGAGGATCTTGTTTTCTCGCCCGCTTTTGAATGCCTGAAGTATCAACCTTCATTAGTACTTCAACTGGCTTAATGGCTTCAATCTTGGGAGCCGCAGCTTCCGGAGAATTGATATCAATTCCCAATCTCTGCAACAAACGGGATTCTGATTCCTTAAAATAGGAATCCGGCGCGTTGTAGGCAGGTCCGATTTTTTCGTTTTCTAAGTCCATGTTGTCGCTTGTGCTGTTGATTAGATGTATAAATTCCGATTTGGTTTAACGCAGTACACTTAAATAAATTTCTAATTTTTTCACGGCGTGGTGATACGATGCTTTCAATGCCCCCTCAGACGTAGAGGTCAACACTGCAATTTCTGAATAACTCAAGTCCTCAAAATACCTCAACGTAAACACCAACTTCTGCTTAAATGGCAAATAGCAAAGGGCTTTCTGTAACTTTAAGGCAATATCGTCGCCAGACAAATACAAATCCTCCGTGATCATATCGGCCATTTCCGGCTGCGCCTCATCAAAGTCGATCGTGGGCTTCCTTTTGCGAATCAAATTGATAGATTCATTTGTTGCGATGCGATAAACCCATGTCCTAAGTCGACTTTCCCCTTTAAACTGATTTGCATTCTGCCAAACTTTGATAAAAGTATTCTGTGCCGCGTCGTCCGCATCATCATGACTTAATAATAAATTTCTACAGTGGTAATAGATTTGTTGCTGATAACGACGTGAAATCTCAACAAACAAAAATGCAGTTATGTCAGAGCTCACCAACTCTACCGAAAGCTCGTCTTCCGATAAATTCTGTAAACGTTGGGATTCACTCATATTTTTTGCATTTGCTTTATCTACACTCATTCACGATTCATTATTAATGTCACAATGATTTCCAATGTGCGAAGTAGATAAAATTCAATGACAAGACATAGACAATGGCCGAAAAGTTTAACACAAGTTATTCCACATTGTTAAAATTCCTGTTTGATGGGGAAATTTGCAGAAATTCATTGTAACAAAAGAAATAATTCGTATTTTTGCAGCCCAATTAGGATTAAAACCCATGAATTCAATCGTTAATAGCATCGCATCTGAGTATTTGAGAACAGACTTACCCGCTTTCAAGGCTGGTGATCGTGTCACTGTTCACTATAAAATTAAAGAAGGCGCCAAAGAGCGTATTCAGTTATTCCAAGGTGATGTTCTCCAACGTCGTAACGGAGGAATTGATGAAACTTTCACTGTACGCAAAATTTCTAACGGAATTGGCGTAGAGCGTATCTTCCCATTGCACTCTCCTTTCATCGATAAGATCGAAGTGAATAGAAAAGGTCGTGTTCGTCGCGCCCGTATCTTCTATCTACGCACTCAAATCGGTAAAGCAGCTCGTATCAAAGAGCTTCGTACTCGATAAGATAAAAAATTTCTTTTCAAAAAAAGCCCAACGAGTTGGGCTTTTTTTATTTATTCACTGCACAAATTCAGAATACCAATCAATTATCAAACCGAATCAAAGCGGTGAGACCTACTCCGTTGTGATAAACCCCAGTTGGGTAAAACAGATTATACGATGCGGATTGAGACAATGCCGACAAGACACTATAATCCCAATTCAGTCTTAAATCCAACACTTTAGAAACTCTAGAACCTACAGCAAATTGCAAAATCAATCCATTTTGGGAAAAATCACTCGCAATTCCAGGATTATAACCTTCACTTTCTTCAATTTTCAACAATCGGGTGAAACGAATACCTCCCAACAAATCAATTGCGCCTAATCTTCCCGCGCTCACCTTTCTAATACCCGCCACCTGCAATTCAATCTGCCTCGCCTTGATGTGAAAAGCATTTACCATCGTTAATGGATCAAATGCACGACGGCTTCCCCGCTGAACCATGCAAAATTGCATTTCAATTGCATCAAACTTTTTCTTCTCAGACAACCTATATCCCGTTGCCATACCAACTTGATATCCAAATTTATTGTACCCACTGGCTTGATCCCCATCCATTTGAGAGGCCAAAATGCCCATCAATGGTCGACCATAAAAACTGTGTATTTTCTCTTCAACTACCTGACCCTGCAAACAGCTCACAGCAAAAAATGTTAAAGTACCGATCAATCGAATCCCTGCTTTCCGTCTCATGTTGTAATTTGCAGCAATTTATTGCAAAAGCACGTGGGTAACAAGCCAAAACACATATTGATTATAGGCTCTGGCTTGGCTGGCAGCACATTGGCGTTGGAATTAAGCCAGCGCGGGCACTTCATTCAGGTAATAGACAATCTTGCACCCAACACAAGTTCACGCGTTGCTGCGGGCATAATCAACCCTGTTGTACCCAAAGGCGTAAAGAAAACCTGGCAATACCAAGAAATTTTCCCTGCCGTTTTTGATTATTATCGCAATTTCGAATCACTTTTAGGAGCCGAATTTGTTTTTGAATACCCAATGATGCAAATTCATGCCAACGATAATGAAAGATATGAATGGCGGAAACGTGGCGCAGTTTCTGAAATGGCGGACCTATTGACACCCCGCGGCGACAATACTATAGTTAACAACTGCGGTCGTCTGGATGTCTTACAATTTTTACATGCTGCCCAAATCGAATTGGAGAAAAAAAATCAGTTTAGAAATGAGCAATTTTTACATGCAGATTTGATATTCCACGAATCTGGCAAAGCGGAATATCATGGAATTGTATTTGATGAAGTCATATTCTGCGAAGGCATTGGCATCATGCAAAACCCTTGGTTCAATTATCTATTTTTTGATCCTACCGGAGGCGATATATTAACGGTTCGAATTCCCGATTTACCGCAGGATAAAATCATCAAACAAAAACAGTGGATTGTCCCTACAAAAGAGAAAGACATCTTTCTATTAGGAAGTACTTTCCATAAACAATCACTCTCTGAGGTTCAAGACCCTGCAGATGCCCAATTTCTGATCGAACGGGCAGAACTCATTACAGGAAAAACGGTTACTTTAATCAAACATCAGCGGGCGGTTCGACCTACGGTGCAGAATAGAAGACCTTATCTTGGTCGACATAACACATTCAAGAATTTGAGTGTCTACAACGGACTAGGTGCGAAAGGAAGTGCCCTCTGCAGTTGGCTATCCCCAATGATGGCTGATTTCATTAGCAACAACACACCCTTGAATGAAGAGGTTGATATTTCAAGGACTCGATAAATCCGAATGGGTTTTGATTAATTATTGACGATAAAATCCAAGAAACCCGAGGGGTCCGACATCACTTTACAGTTTTCAGGGATTTTCAAATCGCGACGTTTCACAACCTGAGAGCCTGTAACGATAATTTGCGTATTGGGCCAACTACGAGAGAGCGTATTCAAATAAACTTGAACCGGAATCGCTGCATTGGAATTGGTTAATGCGCAAAAAACAAAATCGGGATTGTGAATTTTGTGAATTTTATTCAAATCATCGAGCGGCGTAGATGTACCCAAATAAATCACATGTTGTCCATTGGCGCGCAACAAGTATGAAGCGAATAATAGGCTTAATTCGTGATTTTCACCATTTGGCAAAAACAACAAATACTTTTTCGCATCACTGTTAGGAACAACATTCACCTGATCGATAGCCACAAACATGCGTTGCTTAATTAAATTGGTAATGAAATGCTCGTGCGCAATATGTATGCTCCCACCCAACCAAAGAATTCCAACATGCTGTAAAAATGGAAAAATGATTTGGGTAGTTGTTTGCTCCATCCCCAATTGCAAAATATTGATCGACAAAGTCTTATTAAATTCTTTCTCGTCAAAATCAAACATCGCCGTTGTTAACGTTGAGATTTGGGATTGCTGACCAGAATTGTTTTCAGAAATGCTTAAGGTTTTTCTCTGTACCTCATCCCTGTCCATTTGGGCAATCCTACTGATCTTAATACCATTGGCATTGAGAATGGCAATGTTCATCATGTATTTGAGATCGTCTTGCTCATAATACCGAATATTCGTCTCTGTACGCCTGGGAACCAACATACCATATCGTTGCTCCCAAATTCTTAAGGTGTAAGCCTTAATCCCTGTGATATTCTCGATATCTTTGATAAAATACTTGTCCCGATAGTCTTTTTTCGACTTTTTCGGTTCACGTTTGTTATCTATTAATACCTTATCTACCACATTTAACATATAATGAAAATTATTATCACAGGCGCTTCAGGACTCATTGGCAAACGACTCTGCAAAGTTTTGAAGCAGGATGGTTTTGACATTGAATTTTTGAAACGACATGATTATAACAATACAATCGAGGAAAAAGATTGGTTATCGAGAAAAAATATTTTTTGGTCGAATCCTGAAATTCTCGAAAATGCAGATGCTGTGGTTCATTTGGCGGGGGCAAACGTGGGCAGTTCATGGACCAGAAAATATAAAAAAGAAATTCTCAACAGCAGAAAATTGGGGACCGAAGCGTTAATGAAGGCCTGCGCGGATTGTCAAACACCACCCAAACATATAATATCAGCCAGTGGAATTGGCTTTTACCACGAAAACACCAATCAATTATTAAATGAAACCAGTGAATCGGGAAATACATTTCTAGCGGAGGTCTGTAAAATTTGGGAACAAGGAATATTTGAGCATAAAATTCCAGGTGCAGTTGCGAGCTGCCTCCGGACAGGCATTGTCATTTCAAACCATAGTAAAGTATTTGGCGTATCAAAACTTCAATTTCAACTATTCGGCATGGTTGGCAGTGTTGGAAGTCCAAATAATTTGTGGAGTTGGATTCATATTGATGATTTATGTTCGACGTATCTTGCTCTAATTAAAGGCACAATGTCGCCCGGCATTTACAATGCCGTGGCGCCCCACCCATGCACCCAGAAAGCAGCGGGGATAGCATTTGAAAAATTCGCACCGCATCGAGAACTCAAAAAATCGAATATCACAGCATTGCTTTGGCTTATCCCCTGCGCAATCAACAAAATGCTACAAGCACTGCGTATCACCGCTCGACCTGTTTTGCCCGCATTTCTAATCAAACTAGCCTGGGGGGAGCGATCCGCAATTGCACTAACCAACCAAAATGTGAGTGCCAAAAAAACATTAGATACCGGATTTTGTTATCAATATCCAACCATCGAATCCGCGATGAATCATTTGCACACACACACCGATTGTTAATGTCAAACCCTATCTATTTCTGGTTTCGTCGCGATTTGCGTCTCAACGACAACCACGGCCTATATCAAGCCCTTCAATTGGCTGCATCACAGCAACTACGGGTACAATGCGTATTCATATTTGATACCAATATACTTAGTCGTTTATCCAATACCCAAGATGCTCGCGTTCAATTTTTGCATCGTGAAATTTCCTCATTAAAAAAAGAATTACGCAGCCATGGAAGTGATTTAGAGGTGTGGCACGGAAACCCCATCGCGTTATGGGAAAACGCCATCGTCCAAAATACGCCCTACGCCATTTTTTGCAATTCCGATTACGAACCCTCCGCGATAAAGCGCGATCATGCCATTGCCGAAATCTGCAACACACATAATGTATCGTTTCAAAGCTATAAGGACATTTGCATCTTCGAGAAATCAGAAGTCGTAAAGGACGATTCAAAACCATATACTGTCTACACCCCTTACAGTAAAAAGTGGAAGGCCAAATTGGCTATCGAACCCCTTACATTTTATCCTTCCGAAACCAAGCTCGCTCAGTTATCGCAGCAAAAAGAAACTGAAAACTTCCCAATACCAACATTGGCTGAATTGGGATTTGAGTCGTTTGATTTTGAATACCCAGAAAAAACGGTAACTCAATCGCTGATAAAGGAATACACCGACAAACGAAATTTCCCTGCAATCCGCGGAACGAGTAAGTTGGGATTACATTTCAGGTTCGGCACGATCAGTATTCGCGAAAAGTTGCAAAAAGCACTTTCACTGAATGAGACATTTGTCAATGAGCTTATTTGGAGAGACTTCTACCTTCAGATACTCTGGCATTTCCCTCAGGTAGTTGGCAATGCTTTTAAAATCCAGTACGATAGGATTCAATGGTTAAACGACGAAGGTGACTTTGAACTTTGGAAGTCTGGCAACACGGGCTACCCAATTGTGGATGCTGGAATGAGGGAATTAAATACCACCGGCTTCATGCATAACCGAGTGCGCATGATCGTAGCGAGTTTCCTTACAAAACATTTACTCATCGATTGGCGATTGGGCGAAGCCTATTTTGCAGAAAAACTCTTGGATTTCGAATTGGCTAGCAACAATGGAGGATGGCAATGGGCTGCGGGTTGTGGTGTAGATGCTGCGCCTTACTTTAGGGTTTTCAATCCCACGCTACAAACTGAAAAGTTCGACAAACACTACGAATACATAAAAAAATGGGTCCCAGAATTTGGAACCCATCAATATGCAAAACCCATGGTTGACCATGCCTTCGCTAGAAATCGTTGTTTAGAAATGTATAAATCCGCCCTAAAAGAGTAGTTATTTTTTTAGTTCACCACCGCTAGCGGCCAATAAGTAACTCTTGATAAAAGGCCAAATATCGCCGTCCATCACGTTATTTACGTTGCTCGTTTCTTCACCGGTTCGGACATCTTTCACCAATTTATAGGGGTGGAAAACATAGTTGCGAATTTGCGACCCCCACTCGATTTTCATCTTTCCATCTTCAATTTCTGCACGGGCAGCATTTCGTTTGGCGATTTCCAATTCGTATAAGCGTGATTTCAGCATTTGCATCGCACGCTCGCGGTTTCCTAACTGACTACGATCAACCTGACAAACCACAACAATACCTGTGGGTGTGTGCGTTAACTGCACCTTGGTTTCTACCTTGTTTACGTTCTGTCCACCAGCACCACCAGATCTACTTGTATGTAATTCAACGTCTTGTGGCCTAATTTCAATTTCGATGGTATCATCCACCAATGGATATACATAAATGCTCACAAAGGAAGTATGTCGGCGAGCATTAGAATCAAAAGGCGAAATTCTCACCATCCGATGCACCCCATTTTCACCTTTTAAATACCCAAAAGCAAAATCTCCTTTGATCTCCAAGGAGACACTCTTCACCCCCGCAACATCACCATCCTGTCTATCTAGTTCTGTGATTGAAAATTTGTTTTTTTCTGCCCACATCAAATACATGCGCATCAACATTTGAGCCCAATCGCAACTCTCTGTTCCACCAGCACCCGCATTGATTTCTATAACACAACCCAAATGATCTTCTTCACTTTGGAGCATGTTTTTAAACTCCAAATCCTCAACCATTTGCATTAGTTCGAGGTATTGAGCATGCACTTCGTCGGCCGTGGCTTCTCCAATTTCTTGGAATTCAACCAACACTTCTAAATCTTCAATAACAACTATGATTTTACCATAGGCATCGGTCCAGATTTTCTTATCCTTGATTTTTTTGAGATGTAGCTCAGCTTTTTTTGAATCGTCCCAAAACTTTGGGTCTAATGTTTGTTCTTCTTCGTCGGCGATTTCCGCAAGTTTCCTATCGACGTCAAAGATACCTCCTCAAAGCCTCTGCACGGCCTTTTAAATCCTTAAATTGCTCTGTATTCACGGGGCAAAGATAGGTGCAAATCACAAGACCATGAAGTTAATTATGCAGGCAGTAACACCCTAAATATGGTGGGGTAAATCTTTTGGGGATCATCCGCGAACAATCTTTATTATCAAAATCCGTCCGCATCTCCCAAAAAAGGAAACCGATCTCGAAACTGTGATAATGGCGATTTTTCAATTACAACATGGGCAATTGCCTCTCTTTGATGTGGCTCTAACAAATATTCCCCATCGTACTTTAACACTTGTGAATGGCCGTTGTGAGCAATTCCTTTTTCATCATTTCCCACCCGATTCACACCAATTACATAAGATTGATTTTCGATGGCTCGGGCTTTCAAAAGGGCGTCCCAAGCTGCAATTCTAGCGCTAGGCCAATTGGCAACAAACAACAATACATCCGGATAAATGGGGGCACTTTGAAGCATTGTCTTTCTTATCCATGCCGGAAATCTTAAGTCGTAACAAACAAAAGGAGCGAATGAGAATCCTTGAAATGTAAAAACGCAAGTCTGATTACCAGCCTGATAGACCTCATGCTCACCGCCGAAAGAAAACAGATGTCGCTTATCGTACTGAGCCACCTTTTCGCCCTGGTAAAAAGCCAAAAAGCGATTGTAAAATAAACCATTTTCTTGGATCGACAAACTGCCGCAGATCATGCGGTCTTGACTCATCTGAGACATCCATTGCACCGTTTCGCCATCCATTGTCTCAGCCACTTTCTCGGGATTCATGGAAAAGCCTGTAGAAAACATCTCAGGGAAAACCACCAACGAGTTTGGCATGGTTTGCGACAAATGCCATTGCAATCGGGCACGATTTGCCACCGGATTCTCCCAAATGAGGGGTGTTTGGATTAAGAAAACGTTTAAAGTCGACATAATATATCTAGGCTTTTTTGAAGCGTATCGTTGTTTTTGGCAAAACAGAATCGCAATAAACGTTGATCTGGATTGGGATTTTGATAAAATGCACTTACCGGAATTCCCGCTACTTTATGCTCTGTGGTCAACAAATTGGCAAAATCAGTAGCGGCCAGATCCGAAATATTTGAATAATCTACAATCTGAAAATAGGCGCCCTCGCAGGGAAGTAATTGAAACCGAGATTGGGATAATCCATCGGCAAAAAAGTTGCGTTTAGATTGCATGATCTCGGAAACGGAGGTTTCATATTCAGGGTTTTGCATTAAAAACTCTGCAGCGGCAAACTGCATGGGTGTATTGGCAGCAAATGCCAGAAACTGATACACTTTTCTAATCTCTGCGCTCAATTCGGCCTTGGCCGTAACATAGCCCAACTTCCAACCGGTTGCATGAAAGGTTTTACCAAACGATGAAATTGAAACAGCCCGATTCGCCAATGCAGGAATTTGCAAAACTGAAACATGTTGTTTCTCATCAAAAACCATGTGTTCATATACTTCATCGCTCAAAACAAGGATATCGGTATTTTGAATAATTAGCGCCAATTCTAACCAATCCGCCTGAGAGAAAACCAATCCCAACGGATTATGCGGCGTATTGACCACGATTATTGCTGTTCGATTTGATAGCTTAGATTTCAGTTGTTCCCAAGGCATAGAAAAATCTTGATTCAGCGGAATTCGGATGGGAATGCCACCGGCCAAAACAATAGCTGGCGCATAACTATCGTAAGAGGGATCAAAAATTATCACCTCCTCACCTTGCTGCACTAAGGCTTGAAACGTGGCAAACAAGCCCGCTGTTGCGCCGGGCACAATCGTAATATCAGTATCTGGGTTGATTTCAAAACTCCTACCCCATGCATTTTGTCGTTCTGCAATTACCTCACGTAAACTCAATTGTCCGGCCATCGGGGAATATTGATTTCGCCCACTCAATAAGGATTCATTTACTTTACGGATTAAATCATCTGGCGGATTAAATTCTGGAAAGCCTTGAGAAAGGTTGATGGCATTGTGTTTTGCGGCCAGGGCAGACATCACAGTAAATATCGACAGACCTTGATTGGGTAATTTAGAGGCTCGCACATTGCGAAAATACAATTCGAAAAGTAACTATTCGGAACCCCAGAAAATAATATTTAAGCGCAGTTGAGGACGCTGAAGAAATTTTGCTAAATTTGCCCCCCGCAAAACCCTAGTAAAACAAGGATTTGGGCCTATAGCTCATTCGGTTAGAGCAACTGACTCATAATCAGTAGGTGCTTGGTTCGATTCCAAGTGGGCCCACAAGAAGCCTCTCAGCAATGAGGGGCTTTTTTATTGGGTAAGCCTGTGTCTAAGCCCCCCTATTGTTTGATCCAACGCAAAACCTGTTTTTGTGTATTGGTTGTTACTTCCACAAAATACAACCCAGCAGTAAGGTTTGATACGTTCAGGGTTGAGCTTGTTCCGAGAAGCACCAACGAGCCCAATTCGTTGAATATTTTCACACCAACGATGGCTTCTTTGGTCACTACTTCGATTTGGGAAGAAGCGGGATTGGGGTAAATGAGCATTCTCTCAGTGGGCATCACGTGGGTGTTGACTGCGCCACCCCGAATGAATTGGAATTGCCAGTATCCGGCGCCATAGTTAATGCCTGCGGTTAATCGCGTTGCGGTTAAGGAGATTTGATAATTTCTTTGATTGGGCACTGTGCTTCCACTGCTCAATTCACCATTGTTTGTGGCTTTGGGTAATCCAAGATAATTTCCTTTGCCATCGATCACTAGAAGGCCTGTGATGCTGTCTATATACCATTTGCCAATGCTCGTTCCATCATGGGGCGATACGGGTACGCCACAAAGATCCTTTCCAGCATTCTGCCATCCTTCGAGCCAAGTTTGGGTTCCAAGTGCGTTTTTGAATTCTCCATTTTTTGAGATTTGATATACATCATCGAACAAACAAGATCGCAGCGATACGTCGGCCGAAGAATTGCTCCACCAGTTTAAACTGCTTGGCGAAGGTCCCACTGCCATGGCGTTGGCAACGGGCTCCAGTATCCAATTTCCGGCCAATGAAAAGGTATTGAATGTTGCTGTGCTGCTTTGCTGACGTCCTTTGTTATTGTCTGTTGCCACAGCATATACTTGGTGTTTTCCTTCGGGCAATTTCGAACTGAACGCATGGGGTGCCACAGTGTCGATGGCCACAGAATCGCCATCGAGCCAGAAAGTCACAGACTTGATGCTGCCATCCAAGTCATCGGCACTTGCCGTGATTTGAAAAGGTTGATTTTCGATGGTTGTGGTGGTGGCGATGGGGCTGGTGATTGAAACTTCGGGCAGTTGATTGCCTCCGTCGCGAACAAAAATGAAAATGTCGTTTTCGTCATTGTATAAACTATCGCTCACGATGAGCCTGATTTTGTAAACACCTTCTTTGGGTTGCTTGAAGGTAACTTGTTGGCCATTTTCTCGCTCAATGATGAGTTTCGATGGGCCGTAAATTTGCTTCCAATTGTAATTTAAGTAGCCCAAATGACCATAACTGCTTTTGCTGCCATCGCAAATAAAGCTGTCTGTGCCAATCGCACAAGAGATGTTTCCGCCGGCATCCGCTAAGGGCAAGGCCTTGGATAGGTTACTGCTCCATACAAATTGTAGTTTGCCCAAATTCACTCCCGCGTCTTCAAACTGGAGACGTATCACACGCTTGCCCCTCACGAGGGGTATATTTTTCACGGTTATCGAACCAAATGTTTCCCATTTTTGAGTGCTAGGGAAGGTAATGTCATTGGCAATTCGTTGGTTATTGAGCCAAATTGATAGTTTGCCTGCTGCGCCAAGGTTGCCATTGGCATATCGCAACGTACAATCATAGAGTCCGTCTTTGGTAATATTGGCCGTGTATTCTGTCCATTCTCCCGCATCGATATAAGTCAAAATCGCCCCTTCTTGTGCGTTGCTAGAAGCGTCTACTGATTCATTGGTTCTGAAATTACCTAGGTTTTTGGTGCTGAAATCGATGTATGCAATGCTTTGACCATTCCCGCCTTCAAACTCGTCGAAATGACCACTTTGAAAGCTACCTGGGATGGTTGCAATGCTTTTGTTATAGGCGATTTGTTCTCCAACAATGATTTCTGTAAGATTGGATATGACCTGGTTTTGCCCTTTAAAAACTCGTGCGTAAAAGATGTATTTCCCCGCATTGAGCGCTGTGGTAGAGAGTGCAAATGGGGCTGAGACGTTGGTTTTGATTCGATTTGATCCCATGTACCACTGAACAGAATCGGGGGTGATGCTGAGTGAATCGAAGTACAATGTGGCGGCCGTGCCTTTGTACAATTGTCCAAAATCGGTAGTGATGTGCGCAGTGATGTCGAGATCCAAACTCGTTTTGAGCTTTCTTGGGGCGATGGTCATGACATATCCATCCGAGAATTTTACTTTGAGCGTATCGGGTCCATCGTTTTTGGCAACATAAACCATTTGATTGCCTTTTTTAAAGGCCACTGCCAAGGGGTGATTTGCGGTGATGTTGGGTTGTAGTCGACCCAAGGCATTGAGCGCGTGAAGCCAGTGGTAGGTTTGTGCATCAGAAACCCCGAATTTTAGGTTGCGATTGGGAAAGCTGTTGTATAGTTCAATCGCTTTGGGGGCGTTGATGTAGGCAAGGAATTCCCAGTATACATCGTGCCATAAGTTGTCATTGACTTGGTTTGAAAGTATCCCCGTGTTTTTGGTCATTTCGTTCCATAGGCGCTTGGCATAGGTGGTATCGTGGGCCAAATAGAAAGAGCCGCCATGAATAGGATACAACTCAATGCCATAGGATGCGGCAATGTCGTTGGTCCAAAAAGTACCATTGTCGTATGAGTTGCCCCAAACCCTTGAAACCAATGCGTATTGTTGTGTTTTGGAAAAGTTGCGTTGTTTGGTATCGAACCAATATTCTTGAATGGCAGATTGCTCGGTGGTGTAAAGATAAATGCCGAGGTTGCGGATGTTGTTGTCTTGTGTGATGCTGCCCCAATGAATCAGGGAAGAGTTAAATTGCATGCTTTCCGATGTCGATTCTTGGTCGTTTCCTTGCGGAAAGGTAGCAAAACCGTTGGCCCAAGAATGGCCTGTGTAGGGATTGAAGTTTCGTAGATAGGGAAACATTTGGTCGTCTCGTTGTGTGGATGCAGCATCCCTCACCAATAAATTGATCATGGCACCGAACGACTTCGCCCAACCGGGTTCAAATTCCTCCAAAAAGGCCGCGGCGTGGATAAAATAGCCCCAGTGAAAATGGTGGTCGTTGATGTTGTTGTCTTGGCCATGGCCTGCGGGATAGCCCAATAACGAGGACCAGGTTTTGTTATAATAAAACAAGAAAGCGATTTCACCCGGATTGTGGGTGAGCCAATTTTCGAGTCGTGATTTGACGGTTTTGTGAATGGTTAATGCGCTTTTTTTATCGCCCATTTCGTGCGCAATTCTTGCGGTTTGGATCAATCGATTCATCACCTGGCCTTCGTTGTATGAATCGGTCCAGGTGGCCAAACCTTCATTTTTGATGTCGTTGATTTTCTGTTGCAAGGCGATGGGGTTGAAGCCTGCGCTCAAAGGGTCAACGAAGGGTAAAGTGGGTAAGATGCCACTGAATGTATTAATGGTTGAGAAATGGTTTGAGGCCCTCATTTTCAGTGTGCCTCGAACGGTGGAATAGGTGTAATTGAGGTAGTTGGCATTGGAATCGTTGCTGTGCGACCAATGGTGGGGCAGTATGCCACACAATACATTGGAATCTTTCCCTTCGTGAATGCGTTTGTGGATTGAAAAGTTCGTGGTTACCGTACTTTTTGGATTGTTAAACTCCCAGCTGCTGAGGGTTTTGGTGGGTTCAACGTAGGCGAATCTTTGAAAGGAATCTGCCAATGCGCTAAGTTGGGTGCTGTTTTGGGGTAGCATCAGCATCGACCAATAATTGGAGCCATTTAGAGATGATGTGTACAGCGATCCGTTTTTTGTCCAGCTGCTTCCTTTAGGGCCATACACCACGAAATCTGCACCGTTGTATGCGTTTTCGATGATGATTTTTTCGTTTGATATGGTGGCGGTACCTGTATTTATTTTGATGCTAGCCTCGTTGTTGCCGTCTTTTTGGAAGTAAATAAACGGCATGCCCATGCCCACGGTGGCTTGAAATCTGCGTGAAGCGTCTTTCCATTCCATGGTGATGAGCCAATCGCTGTAGTGCGAAATGTATGGCGCGTTGTGGTTGAGTGAAGTGACGCCAACGGTAATGGGTTCGATGTCTGATATCACGCCCCAAGGGATGTAAGAAACCACCAATCCGCTGTTCACAGTTTTCATGGTTAGGGGATAGTTGAAAAGATTGTCGCAATGGGCATTTTTCAATTTTGCCGACCACCAATCGTTTGTTGGAACAGGTTTGGTTTTCAGTGAATCGATGAGGTAGGGCGTGCCAGATGGGTATCCATTTCTCCCTGCAACATCAGTGCCTGGGAATGTGGTGGTATAACTGCCGCTCCCAACTTTTACCGTTTGGGCTTGTGATGCGACAATAAAAAAAAGGCCAATAATTGTGGCCATAGTTATATGAGTAAAGCGTTGTAGAGATTTCAAAAGTAATATGTTGAACGATGAGCTATAAGCGAAGGTATATCATTATTGTATTTTTTACAATAATATTTTTGCCGCTCGATTTGTCTGTGGGCAATACCCTTTTACTTCACAATGGCGAACAAGTGAAAGTTTCCAAATCGGGCCGTCAGGTTATTCTAGACCATTTCAACAAAGCGAGCTAAGAATCCCCCACTGAAGATAGTTTTGTATCTTCGCTACCGTGGAACCCAGCGCTGGAATATCAGTGGTTATTATCGCTTACAATGAATCCAACAATATTGGTCGTTGTATCGATTCCGTGATTGGAATTGCCAATGAAGTCTTAGTGGTTGATAGTTTTAGCACCGACGATACGCCTACAATAGCCCGCGACAAAGGCGCCCGAGTCATTCAACACACCTTTGAAGGCCATATACAACAAAAGAACTGGGCCAAAGACCAAGCAGCATTTGATTGGGTTTTGAGCTTGGATGCCGACGAATCCTTATCTACAGAATTACAAGAGCAACTCACGTTGGCGATTGCTAATGGTCTCACGTTCGGAAAAGTTAAAGGATATACCTTTTCGCGCTTAAATCACTTAGCTGGCCAGCCCATTCGTGGTTGTGGGTGGTATCCTGACACCAAATTGCGACTTTGGGACCGACGGTGTGGTTGTTGGTCGGGCAGAAATCCGCACGATAAGTTTGTTCTAGAGAAAGGCTATTCCTTGGGCTCGATATCTGGCGATATTTTGCATTTTACCTATACCGATCTCACCGCCGTTAAGCAGCAAGCCCTGAAATTTGGCAAAATTGGTGGACAGGCACTAGCGCATGAATTCACGAATCATCCGGGCTATTTCATTCAGCGACAAGGCTTAGGTTTTTATCTTTTGTTCAAGCTCCTCACCGCTGGCTTTGCGCGTTTTATCCGCAATTACCTGCTCAACGGCGGTTGGAAATTTGGCTCCAACGGATTGTTGATCTGCTTTTGGCAAAGCGTAGAAGTATCTTATAAATACGGATTTGCGTTGTTTGGAAAAGCAAGCAATAAATAAACTTCCGGGAAAAATGTTGCAATCAAAAATTCATCCCAATTTAATAGAAGTAGGTTGCGATGAAGCTGGTAGAGGCTGTTTGGCTGGTCCTGTTGTGGCCGCGGCCGTGATCCTACCCAACGATTTTCACCATCCTTGGCTAAACGATTCCAAACAGGTTGGCAAATCGCATCGCAATGCCTTGCGTGATGTGATCGAGAAAGAAGCCCTTTTTTGGGCCGTGGGCGTTTGCAGTCATGAGGAAATTGACCAAATCAACATATTGAATGCCAGTATTTTGGCTATGCACAGAGCCATCAAAAAATTGGGTACGATTCCAGAATTTATTGCCGTGGATGGCAATCGATTTAAGCCCTATCCCAATATCCCGCATCAAACAGAAGTAAAAGGCGATGGCAGATTCTTGCACATTGCGGCCGCTAGTATTCTCGCAAAAACGCATCGTGATGAAATCATGGAAAGGCTTCACCAGGAATTCCCCCATTACGGCTGGAATCAAAACGCCGGCTACCCCACTTTGGCCCATCGCAATGCAATTCGTACGCATGGAATCACACCCCACCACCGCAAATCATTTCGATTGCTGCCCGAACAACTCAGATTATTTTAACACCCCCTTGTTGGATTGATATTTTTGATTAACTTATTGACGAAAATTTGTCAATTTTTTAATCAATTCAATATGCGCTCTCCTTCTCCCTCCTCGATTATCACCCACATGGACCTCGACTCATTTTTTGTGAGCGTAGAGCGAATGCGCAACAGCGCCTTAAACGGAAAACCTGTCATCATTGGAGGCAACAGCGATCGCGGCGTGGTGGCTAGCTGCAGCTATGAGGTTCGCGCCTTTGGTGTACACAGTGCGATGCCGATGAAACAAGCCAAACTATTATGTCCGGAAGCCATCATTATTCGAGGAGATTCTCAACTATACAGCGATTATTCTAAGGACGTGACGGATATCATTGCCGAGTCGGTTCCGCTGTACGAGAAAAGCAGCATCGACGAGTTTTACATTGACATGACGGGCATGGACAAATTTTTTGGGTCGTGGAAGTTGGCGATGGAACTTAAGGATCGCATTTTAAAAGAAACGGGTTTGCCCATTAGCTTTGGATTGGCGAGCAATAAAACGGTGAGTAAGGTTGCCACGGGAACGGCCAAGCCAGCAGGACAAAGAAAGGTGGATTACGGCGATGAAAAACCTTTCCTTGCGCCACTTTCGGTGAGAAAAATACCAGGGGTTGGCAACGAAACCTATCGCACACTGAGGTCGTTGGGGATACAATACATCAAAACCCTGCAAGAGATGCCCATGGAATTGCTATCGAAGACACTCCAAAAACCCGGCATCGACTTATGGAAAAAGGCACAGGGGATCGACAATCGCAAAGTGGAACCCTACCAAGAACGGAAAAGCATTGGCACCGAGCGAACCTTTGAGAAAGACACGATTGATGTCGTTAAATTACGCAACCTAATGAGCGCCATGGCCGAAAACTTGGCATACCAGCTCAGGAAGGGCGATAAAATCTGCGCTTGCATCACGGTAAAGGTGAGATACAGCGACTTCAATACGCACACCTTGCAGGCGAAGATTCCTTACACCAGTGCAGACCATATCATCATTGCCAAAACCATGGAATTGTTTGACCGTTTATATAGTCGACGATTACTGATTCGTTTGGTGGGGGTACGACTTAGCGATTTGGTGAGCGGCGGTTTTCAGATGAATTTGTTTGAGGATTCGGAGGAGATGGCCAATTTGTATCAGGCGATGGATCGCATGAGGAATCGATTTGGGAGCCAGGCCGTTCGCAGAGCGAACGGCCTGGACGTAAAAAGTATCGGCCGGTCAGACAATCCCTTTGATGGTGGCCCGCCCCCATTGTTGGCAAATCGCAGAAGTTAATACCACCCTGATTCGGTAAGATTTATTGCGTTTTATGCACCGAATGTACCATACCCTTCCAATTGTGGGTTATTTCCGTTTTATTTGTAATAGGTATCATCAAACCCCATGAAACTACGCAACCTATTCCTCGTTATCAGCATTTTAAGTATTCAAGCAGTCACGGCGCAAACCAAACCTGTACTCAAAGCCCGTGAAAATTTTGCCAATGGAAAATATCCTGAAGCAAGAAAATATTGCATTAGCGGCCTCGAAGACGATAAATCCACCACTGAACTTTGGTATATCAAAGCCATCTCCGAGTTTGAGATGTATCAACTAGAAAAATATCGCAAAGAAGAAACCGATTACTTTAAAGAATCCATGAAAAGTGCCGTAAAGGCGATTGGTTACGATGATGACCTAATACTTTACAAAGTATACGGCGAACGATTTAAACCATTGGTGGCTGCAAACAACAAAGAAGCCATCAGCAATTACGGTCAAGGTAGATACCCCCGTGCCCTCCAAACCTACAAAACGAGTTATGAACTTACCGGAGATACCATTGCTCTAGGCATGGCTGGACATTGTTATTTTTTGATGAAGCAAAACTTGGATGCCGTAAAAACCCTTAGAAAGGTTGCTACAATGAATTACGGTGCCAATGCAGAAAACAAACACAAGAAAACGTATGTGAGAGAAGCATTTGAAGACCTAACCGATTACTATTTGAATGAGGCCAAAATGAAAGACAGCGCAATGTATTATTGCGAAATGGGACTATCTGTATTCCCACTCAACGTCAAATTGTTAAGCTGGGAACGTCAAATGTTGAATATCGAATTGGCATCAACAAGAACAAACACCGGCTACAGCGCTATGTACAACCAATGGTTGCAAAAAGCCTTGATCTATTTCCCAAGCGATACATTTTACCTACACGAACAAAACAATTTCTACCTCAACCGCATCGGATACCTTACACAGGAAAACGATTGGGCTGAAGCAGAACTCACATACCAAGATTTCTTTCAGCGGAAAGCCGATCTATTGGGTAGAAAATCAAAAAACGCTACCGATCCATTCTCGTTGAACGATACAAGCAAATTCATTACCCAGAGTTTAGAGTATTATCTGAGCAACAACGCCCCCGGCGGTACTGTATTCTTCTTCTACAAATGGTATCCTACGCAGTTTAAGACGGGAGCCATCGATGAGAAACGCATGGAAGCCCTGCTAAACAATCCACCAAAAACCATTAGCCACCGCTTGATTGGAATGCTGATGGATCATGCAGGTAATAAGTACCCAAAAAATGCTACCCTAAAAAAGCATCGCATGGCTATTTACTCGCAATGGATCAAACAACCCATCGCCTATTACGATTGGCAGCGCATCATAACTTTAAGTGATTCTGTAGTTAAGGACTTCCCAAAAAACACCACCCTAAAACCCCAACAACAGCAACTTTTGGCTAGGGGCATTGATTCATTAACTAAGCACGGCCAAATGGATTTGGCTTGGGGATTGTACTACCGCCTTCAAAAAGAAAATCCCAAATTTGCAACATTAAATAAACTTCAGATCAGTTTGGCAAAAGCGGATTTCGAAAAACGTTTCAAAGGCAGCAAAATCGCCTACTCTAAAATCAAAGGCAAACAGGTTTCTAATACCGGTTGGTCTGGTGTTGTAAAGACTTGTACCCCAGGAACCTTACCAGACAGCACCAATCAAAAAATCACCAATCGTATCAATTACTTCCGTCAGAACGCCGGAATTCCTAGTGCCGTGAGATTGGACGAGGATAAGCAAATTGCATGTTTGGCTGCCGCCACAATGTATGCCCCCATTGGCGTGTTCAGTCGCGAGCCCAAACCCGAAACACACAAGTGCTTTTCACAACCTGCAGCCGACGCCGCCGCTTATGGTCAAGCCATTTTGGAATCAAATCCTGCGCAAAGTGTCACTGTGCTCATGAGCGACAATAAAAGTGATGAGATGTATAATCGTCGACTTATCACCCACCCAGGATTAACAAACTATGGTTATGGTTGTGCCGACAATAATTCTGTTTTTTGGATGGCCGATAAATCGTTGTTAAAAATAGATTCTAGCTATTATAAGGATCACTTTGTAACCTGGCCCGCTGCGGGTGCCGCTCCAACCATGCTCGCTTTTGATAAATGGAGCTTTTCTATTCTTCAGCCGCTTGCAGAAGCAACCGTATCAATCACATCTATCAAACATGGCAAAGTGGAATGTGACGTGCGCGAAGAAGCGGGAAATGGGCTTGGGCTTCCAACTTTGGTGATCGTTCCGCTAGGCATGCCCAAATGGGAAACTGGCGACGTAGTCAAAACAACGGTTACCCTAAAAAATAAAAAAGTATTTACCTACTCAACTGAGTTGTTCTAATTGCTTTATTCCTATTATTTCATTACCTTTGCAGTCCTTTTTTAGGATCCTTTCTGCACGCGTGGCGTAATTGGTAGCCGCACCAGACTTAGGATCTGGCGCCGTAAGGTGTGTGGGTTCGAGTCCCTCCGCGTGCACTACTCCCCTCCAATTGTTGCTATTAGGCAATGTGGCGGGGATTTTCATTTAATCACATCACCCAATAGAAAAAAAGCAATATTGTGAATATTCAACTCGAAAAACACGACGATCTTAACCTTACTGTCATCATTGCACTTGGCAAATCAGATTACCAAGAAAAGGTAGAAAAAGAAGTAAAACGCATTCAGAAAACCGCCAATATCAAAGGCTTCCGCCCAGGAAAAGCCCCTATGGGAATGGTTCATAAGTTGTATGGAAAAGGGATTCTAGCCGATGAAATTCAGCGCATGGCATCCGATGCGATGAACGATTATATCGAAGAGAACAAATTGGATATTTTAGGCTACCCCATCGCAAGTAATAAGGTAGAAAGCGAAATTGATATCGACGGTAGCGAAGATTTTACGTTTGCTTTTGATTGTGGTTTGGCGCCTCAATTCGAACTTAGTGTTTCTAAAAAGGATACTTTGGAGCAATTTGATATTACCGTTACCGATAAAGAAGTTACGGACGATATCAATTACTCTAGAAAGCGTCATGGCAAAATGGTTGATATCGAAGCCGCAGAAGAGGAAGACATCATCTACGCAAATGTCAATGAGTTGAATGAAGACGGAAGTGTTTTGGATGGTGGTTTGAACGATAAAAACATCAGCTTCGTATCCTCTTTGATCGAAGACAAAAAAGTAAAGGATTCTGTTTTGGGCAAAAAAGTGGGCGACCAGTTCAATGCCGATATCAAAACATTGCTCAATAACAATGAAACCGTTATTTCTAATACGTTGGGAATCGCAAAAGAGGGCGTAAACGACCTTAGTAGCAATTTCAGCGTCACCGTAACTGAAATCAAACGCAGAATCGATGCAGAAATCAACGAGGAGTACTATAAAGAAGTTTTTGGCGACCTAGAAATTCCATCAAGTGAAGAAGAATATCGCGAGAAGATCAAAGCGAATTTAGAAAACTACTACCGCAATGAATCTGAACTTTGGTTAGATCATCAAATTGGTCACTTGTTGATGGAAAAACACAACATCAATTTACCCGATGAATTCTTAAAACGTTGGTTAATCACTACGAAAGAAAATGAATACACCTTCGAAAACATCGACGAGAAATATGCGGAAGAGAAAAGTGCATTGCAACGTCGTTTGGTAATCGACAAGATTGCTGCCCAAACAGATTTGAAGAGCACAGAGGCAGAAATCAGAGAAGAAGCGCGCATTTATTTCCACGGTTTATACCGTCAGTACGGATTAAATATCCCAATGAACGATGCATTCTTGGACGAAAGCATCAATAAGAAACTTGCAGAACGCGAATTTGTAATGCAGATGGCAGACCGCGTAATTTATCGCAAAGCCTACGATGCAGTAAAAGAATTAATTACCATCAAAGCAAAGAAAATCAGTGTAGAAGATTATTTCAGCCAAGTCAATGCGCATAAATCTGCGCATGGTGAGTAATCTTTTCTGTATTAGATTTGTTATATAACAACAAAAACATGGACTACGGTAAAGAATTTGAGAAATACGCGACCAAGCACTTGGGAATTAGCAGCTTGAAAATGGATAATTACACCAAACTGGTTTCTCAGAGTGGTGGTATTTACGGATTAACTCCAAACATCATCGAAGAACGTCAGATGAACGCAAGTGTCATCGATATTTTCTCTCGTTTGATGATGGATAGAATCATTTTCTTAGGTGTTCCCATTTACGAAGATGTTGCCAATATCATTATGGGTCAGTTGTTGTTTTTGGAAAGTGCGAATTCAAACCGCGACATTCAAATTTACATCAACAGTCCAGGTGGAAGTGTTTACGCAGGCTTAGCAATTTACGATACGATGCAGTACATCAGTTCTGATGTGGCTACCATTTGTACCGGAATGGCTGCAAGTATGGGTGCCGTTTTGATGTGTGCTGGAGCCCACGGAAAGCGCACTGCTCTTCCCCACTCTCGCATCATGATTCACCAACCATTGGGTGGCGCACAAGGGCAAGCTTCAGATATTGAGATCACTTACAAGGAAATCAGTAAATTGAAGAAAGAATTGTACGATATCATCTCTAATCACTCCGGACAGCCTTTTGATAAAGTTGAAAAGGATTCTGATCGTGATTATTGGATGACAGCCGAAGAGTCGAAAGCCTACGGTATGATCGATGAAGTGCTCGGACGCCGTACCAAATAATCTCGCATGAAGGCCAAAGACCCCAATTGTTCGTTCTGCGGTCGCAAGAAAAGCGAATCGTTGATGCTTATTTCCGGTTTGGATGGTCATATTTGTGACCATTGCGCCGAACAAGCGAACAATATCGTAGAAAAAGAACTTGGCGGTTCTCCAGAATTAATCACCGATATCAATAGTACAACGGGTGAAAAAGGTGGCAAAAAGCTTCCTACACCTATCGAGATCAAAGAACACCTTGATCAATACGTAATTGGACAAGACCAGGCAAAGCGCACGCTGAGTGTGGCCGTGTACAATCATTACAAACGATTAAATAGCAAAAAAAATAGCAAGAAGTCGGATGATGTGGAAATTGAAAAATCCAACATCCTGATGATCGGCGAAACCGGTACCGGCAAAACGCTTTTGGCGAAAACCTTGGCGAAAATCCTTGATGTGCCTTTTTGTATTGCAGATGCAACCGTTTTAACCGAAGCGGGTTATGTGGGCGATGATGTGGAAAGTATCCTTAGTCGTTTGCTTCAAGTGGCTAACTACAAACCCGAATTGGCAGAACGTGGCATCATCTACCTCGATGAGATGGATAAAATTAGCCGCAAAGGCGACAATGCCTCCATTACGCGTGATGTCAGCGGCGAAGGAGTTCAACAAGGTTTACTTAAGATTTTGGAAGGTACGATTTCTAATGTCGCTCCCGAAGGTGGCAGAAAACACCCCGACCAAAAGTATATTAAAGTTGATACCACCAACATCCTATTTATTTGTGGTGGCGCATTTGATGGCATCGAGAGAATCATCTCTAGGCGCGTTCAAAAGCAAGAACTTGGGTTTAAAAGCAGCCTAAATCGCGAAATCCAAGACAAAAAATTGCTCAGTTTGGTATCACCTCCCGATTTGAGAGCTTTTGGATTAATTCCAGAATTGATTGGCCGCTTACCAATTCTAACAGCCCTAGAACCGCTAGATAAACCCGCATTAAAGTCGATTTTGTCTGACCCAAAAAATGCCTTGTTAAAACAATATCAGCACCTATTCTCATTGGACAATATCAAATTATCGATCGCCGATGATGCAATTGATTTTATTGTCGATATGGCCTTTGAAAACAAGTTGGGCGCCCGAGGATTGAGAGGTATTTGCGAATTGATACTGCAAGATTTTATGTACGAAGCCCCCTCACTCAAAGGCAAATCAGAATTGATCATTACCAAAGTCATCGCCGAAGAAAAATGGAATCGGGCGGACAGCCAGAAATTCGCGTCTTGAGTTCCCACATTTTTGGGTAAATTGCGTTCCTCTTATGGAAAAGAATAACAAAGGCGTCATGACCGCTTGGACCATGTATGACTGGGCTAACAGCGTTTACTCACTCAGTATTTCGTCTGCCATCTTCCCTACTTTTTACGAAAGCTTCACCCCTAAACACATCGAAGTGATGGGAATGGACTTTAAAAACACAGCCCTATACAGTTACTGTTTGAGTTTTGCTTTCCTAATCAACGTATTGCTGGTGCCTCTATTATCAGGTATCAGCGACGCCTCCGGAGCCAAGAAACCCTTTATGCGGTTTTTTGTAATTCTTGGTAGTTTGGGATGTAGTGCCTTGTATTTCTTTAACGGCCATAATTACACGTTTGGCCTAATAAGTTTCATGATTGCAACCTTGGGTTTTGCCGGTAGTTTGGTATTCTACAATGCCTACCTACCTGAAATTGCAACGCCAGACAAATTCGATAAATTATCTGCTCGCGGTTTTACGATGGGTTACATCGGTTCCGTTTTGATGTTGATTTTCAATTTACTGTTATTAATCAAACACGATTGGTTTGGATTGCCTTCGCCAAAAACAAGCCCCCTGCCCTTTCAAGTGGGTTTCGCAACAGTTGGAATTTGGTGGTTGGGATGGTCGTTCTGGCCCCTGTTAAAACTCCCCGGTAAACTAGAAGCAAAAGCCAAAGTGAGCATTTGGAACGGCTACCGTGAAATTCGCAATGTATTTCAGGAAGTCAAAAAGATGAAAGCCGTAAAAATCTTCTTGGGCTCCTTCTTTGTGTATACGATGGGCGTACAAACCGTAATTTACGTCGCCGCACTTTTTGGAAAAAACGAACTCAAATTGGAATCCGAGGATATGCTTAAAACGATCCTTTTGATTCAACTTATTGGAATCGCTGGCGCTTTCTTCTTTGCTTGGGCCGCCAAAAAACTGGGAAACAAACCCGCTTTGTTTATCAGTTTAAGCATTTGGACACTGAGTTGTATTTTGGCGTACCAATTAGAACCTCAGAAACCCAAACAGTTCTTTGCGTTGGCTTGTTTAATTGGCACTGTAATGGGTGGAATTCAGAGTTTATCTAGAGCCACGTATGCTAAGCTCATCCCCGGAGACCATGACAATACCTCTTATTTTAGCTTCTTCGAAGTCACCGAAAAACTCGCTATCGTTTTGGGCACATTTGCTTGGGCCATGATCGACAACGTAACGGGAAACATGAGGAACAGCATTTTACTGCTCATGGTGTTTTTTATCATTGGTATCTGCATTCTCTACTTCCTACCAACCGATAAAATCAAATCTGAGAAATTATCTCAACAGGGAAATTGATCCGCTATACTCATACTTCTTCTCATCGAGGCTGTAGAGTTTAAGCGTATACATATAGACCCCATCTTGACATTCTACACCATTGGCACGTCCATCCCAACCTTTTAACAAATCGTTGGTTTCATACAATTTCTCACCCCAACGATTGAATATCATCATGGTTGCATTTCTATAATTCATTGCAACCGGAGCAAAGGTGTTGTTTTTGTTTGGACCAGCGTTATCAGGAGTAAAGGCATCAGGAATAAATACAATAATATCCGGACCGATGTAAACCAGTTTTGTAGCAGTATCCGCACAACCCTTATCTGATTTCACAATCAACGTAATAGTATAAGTTGCCGTATCTTTTCCGTAAGAGTAGAATGCATTTTTCAAAGTTGACGTATCATCTAGCTTAGTTGGATCGCCAAAATCCCATGCATAGTTCAAATTGGCCCCAAAAACACTAGAATTAATACTACTACTGTTCAACATTCTAAACTTAGGCAAGGCAACCGTTGTCTTGGTTGGATCCGTATTGAACGATGCCACCGGAATTGGATAAGCCTCTACGTTGGCTGCACTCGTATCTTTACAATTACCCGAAGTATTGGTAGCAATTACGCGGACATTATGCTTTCCTTGAATTGGATATTTGACATCTGCAGGATTTTGAACATTGGAAGTATCTCCATTTCCAAAGTCCCAACGATAAGCCATTTGATTGGCTGGGATTCCTCTGTTGTCGGAAACCGTCCACGTAGTATTCAATGGAATACAACCCGATTGATTATTAATCACTGACAAGTCAGGATACTGATGCAATATAATTTCGATACTATCAGATGCCGGTGGACAAACATCACCCGCAATTGGAGTGGTTGTCACTTTCAAGAAAGCACCCTTTTGAATCTTATCAACGGAACCATGAACATAAAGTACATTCTCTGAAGTGCTTCCACTACCAAAAGTACCATCACTCAACGATCCGTCTAGATGTTTTTGCATTGTCCAAGACACTTTTGTATCGCAATACTTGGAGCTACTTTGAATGGCAAATGGACTGCCTTCACAAGCACTTGCGGGTTTGCTAGTGGTAATGCCAATCGTTGGCTGATTTCGAACAAATACCTGATATACTTCAGTATCAGAACATCCATTATTATCGGTGTAGGTAAATCTAAATGAATGTGGGCCTTCAATATTATTAGCCGTTTTGGTAGAGAATGGTTTAAATGTAGAAGTACCTGTTACTGAAACGCCAACACTCGTGCCTGTCCAAATACCCGTAGCGCTCGCGGGCTTGGTCTGTGTGGCATTGATTCGTGTATTCAAATCCAATGGTGTACCACTTGCACAAATGGTTGTAGGGGCCAATAAAACTGCATTTGGCGTATCGTTTACGTAAATATAAAAACTATCCTCCTTCAAACATCCCGTTGCCGCATTGCCATATTTTATCAACCAAGTACCGGTTCCAAATGAAGGCAAGAATCTGTGTCCTTTGATCAAGGTTGTACTTGTCACCTTGGGATCTAGACGGTTATAGTTGTATTCAATGATTTGATACTTTGAACCATCGTTGTCACGCGCTTGAGTTCCATTTACTTTAATGAAATCATACAACTCCATGGTATCCCAATTGACACACACAGGATTCGGCGACGTCACTTTTACTGTTGGTTCTGCTATAATTTTAATATCCACAGAATCACATGTCAAACAACCTGTCAACTGGTCTTCCACACACAACTGGAATTTATAATCTCCTTGATAATAATCTTCGGTAGGATCACCAAATCTAAAGACCCAATCTGGAGTACCAAAGGGATTGTCATTTGAAATAATCTTAGAAGGATCAACGCCACCAGGTGTTCCGTTTTTCAAAACAGTCCAATCCAACTTGATTCCAATTTTCACTTTGGGCCTTAGCGTGATTTGATCCATTTTGATTGAGCCCAAATCTTGACAGAAAATACTATCTCTAATATCAACCATCGGGTTACCATTGATTCTTTGAATTACGCTATCAATATTCACACAACCATTGGTATCGGTAAAGGCCGCATAAATTTTAGCTTGGAAACTATTTCCATTCTGAAGTTGAGTATTATTCAAGAACGTCGTTCTAAACAAATGTCGTCCGGTTGTAAGCGAATCAACATAGTTTCTAGCAAATCCAGGGCCCGGGGCAGTAGAAGTCGTTGGTTTCGAATTTACATTGTTTGGTGTTTTATTTTCAAAAGCCCAAATTCGAGTTTTTACTTCTTTTCCTTTACTAAAGAACGAGTTCACTTCGATATCACCGTAGACAAAACACTGGGCTTTCAAAGGTTTTGGATCCCATTTCACTGCAGGTAATGTATTTACTTTTACTCTGATTGTATCAATTTGCTGACATTCATGTCCACTTTGTTTCACCTTGGTCATCAAGGAATAAGTAAAATACTGAGCAAATCCACTTGGAGTGTTGGTATTTTTCGGGGTGACCAAATATTTGGCATTATTTCCGAGAGTCTTAGCACCGGTAATATCGACCCAAGTATAATCTCCTGTCAGAGCAGCAGGTTTGTGAGATGCCGTTAATTCGATTGACTTTTGATGACAGATCACGGTATCATTACCTGCCCTACTAATCACTGTATCATTCACAAACAATTCCACGGTATCTGTCATTGTGCACTTCCACTTTTGCTCCATCACACGCACGATGTACTTTCCTTTCACATTCTTGGTTACAAAACGCGTAGTATCACCAGAATTCCATAGATATTTCACAGAATCCGCATTCTGACCATCAAATGTGACTGTTTCGTAGGTACAAATTCGCTGATCAGGGCCCAAGCTTACTTTGGGTAATGGTTTGACATAAATCGATGCGGTATCATAAAATACACAACCATCGCCATCCGTGATCTTAATTCTCAATGTAGAGTCACGATTAATGTTTGGGATTGACAACTCCTGCAATGTATCGCCAGATACGTGTGTCTCAGATTTCCACGCTGCTTTTGATCCCGTGTCCTTTACGATGCGCGTCCAATAGTATTTAAAAGGCGCATTGCCGAACAATACATTCGCATTCAACTTCATTGTAGTGGAGAAGCACGCAAACGTATCTGCCTTCGCCATTATCACTTGTGGTGGATCAGGAATGATAACAGTATCACGATAGATGGTTGGACAGTTTTCGGCATTATTTACGGTATGAACAATGATATATTTACCACCCCGGTAAAATTTCATCGTATCCGATTTTTTGGTACTGTAGAAAATTTCGCCTTTACCCATACTGTCGCGCACACTCCATTTGAACGATGGGACTCCTTTGAATGATGCGCCTACGGTAGCCGCCATTGCAAATCTTCCACACTTTAACTTTGTGTATGTACGCTTACTAAAAGCCCTAGGATTCACTTTTACTTTAAAAGCGCGAATTGATGTCGATGGCTTTGGACAATGTTCGTCAGACACGGTAACGGTAAATGAATACGCCACATCCGACGCCATACCAACTGAGGGGGTCCACTCAAAATCAGCATAAGCCTTCCTCTTTTCCGGCCAATCGGCCTTCTTTGCTAGAGTGAATTTAGCCCCCGGAATTCCCTTGTTCCACTTCATTGTGGTGGTATCCGGCACCTTTTGATACGGGCTAAAAGTTTCATCTTCGGATGATACTTTAAACTTTATCGTTTCTCCCTCACATACTTTGTAAGAATATGGGCCTTCCACCGTAGGTGCATTGTTGTAACCACAGTCGTCTTTGACGACAATCTGCATATCACGCCGCGTTTTTCCTACCCATCGCCAGACATTATTGGTATCTCGCCGCCATTCCGTAATTACTAGAACCAATACGGCAACTTCATCACATTTTGTGGGCGTAAAAATCAAATCCCCAGTACCCGTATCCATCGAAAACCCACGTGGCGGCTTCGTCTTGGTATTGGGAGCACATTTGATTGATGTAGGCGGGACGCAATAAGGCGTAACGGGATATTGATATGAATATGGTGACGTATAAGGCACTGAAGTATTGGGAACTGCACTCAACGCCGCCGCCATTGAATACGACAATGAATCATAATCAATTGTGTCAATCGCACCATTGTTGTAATAATAAGCCTGGTTACAACATGCATATCCAACTGGCACATTCGATAACGTAGGCGAAGTATTACACTTATTCTTGGACTTATTTACGTTGCAAACATTTATTGTTGCTGTTGTCCAAAAATCAGCCCATGTAGCACCCGTTGTAATCGCTGCATTTCTACAGCACTGATTGTAAGCAAACGTTAGATCACAGTATGTAGTACCAATCCCTAAACCCGTAAAAGGGGCTTTTGAAATATCAAAGCTGGCTTCATATGTGTGCTCCTCCACTCCATCGCCTGTATAACTGGTATTTGTTGGACTACAAGGACTATTTGCAGTGGAACAACGCGGGGTAATATCCCTGATTCCCGTACGCGTCATAGCAAGAGAATATCTACTTGTCGACATACCCTGATTATTACCAGCATACCAATACAACAAACTCCAACTCGTTGGAGCCGCTGCACCCCTACAATCTCTATAAAACTTAATAATCAGTTTATACTTTCCACTACCCAAACAAACGTAGCTCATATCTGCCCCCATTACGTGGTCGGCCTTCAGCGTTTGCTGACTAGAAACAAACAATACCAATAACACTAACAGATGTTTGACATTATACGTCCCAAGGATTGATAGTAATCGTTTTACCATACTATTGTATTTTACGAATTTAATTATTTAATGAAAGATTTCAAGAATAACTTTTTGCATTTATCACAACAAGAAGTTGAGAAAATGTCCTAGTAAGCGATCCCCAAATACAAAGACAACATTTCAGTGCCATTTGTGGCCTTCAATTGCACACGATTATTAGAAAAAATGCCGGAATTATTTCCCGAATTTCAATACCTGCTGTATCGTCTGCCAAACCTTCATTTTTTGCTCTTTACTATCGCACATACTTGTAAAGGCAGGAAATCTTAGCATCACACCTCTTTCAGTTGGCTTCGCACCATAAAGGGCAGGCACTCCCGCAATTTCAAGATCCGTCCAAACAAAAATTACCGGTGCCAAGCAATCTCCCAAAATCTCAGGGGAATAAGACGCACTCCCAATCGAATACACTTTCTCAATATCTTCCGGAATAACAGATTCCTGATTGATTTTTACGGCCGACATAAGTTTGGTGTATGCCAAATTGATTTCCGATGAAAATTGCTCATCGCGCTGATCAAAAAATAAATTGATAATTGATAACTGTATCATTCCTTCGTCTACATTGGGATTCACATCTACATATGCACCAACAACCAACGACTCAGATTCAACTGCCAATTCCTCTTTAAAATAGTACACACCTCCAGAAAAGATATCGGTTAGATGCAAAGGATTTTCAACAAATTGGCGATTTTCTGACATAGCGATTGAAATTGGATTAATTTTGTATTTGATGAGTGTCGAAATTACAATTGAAAAAACACAAAATAGTAGAATTGATCAATTTGACCCAGAAAATATTGGTTTTGGTAAAATTTTCACCGACCACATGTTCTTGGCAGATTGGGATGGCACTTCCTGGACTAACCCTAGAATTGTCCCTTATGGACGGCTATCATTGAGCCCAGCAACAAGTGCTATCCATTACGGCCAATCGATTTTTGAGGGAATGAAGGCATTTGTCAACAAAAAAACCGGCAAGCCCATGCTCTTCAGACCAAGGGAAAATGCCAGAAGATTAAACCGATCCGCAGAAAGAATGGTGATGCCAACCGTTCCAGAGAATCTCTTTATGGACGGATTAAAAAAGCTTATCGCCCTAGATTCTGCTTGGATTCCCAATACCGACGGGGGTTCATTGTATATCAGGCCTTTCATGTTTGCCACGGACGATTTTATTGGTGTGAAACCCTCTGAGCATTACATTTTTGCCATCTTCTGTTGTCCAGTTGGCCCATATTACACCAAGGCACTAAAGGTTAAAGTAGAAGAAGAATTCTCTCGAGCAGCGCCCGGCGGTGTAGGTTTTACCAAATGTGCAGGAAATTATGGCGGTGCGATGTATCCTACCCTTCAAGCCCAAAAAGTAGGTTATGACCAGGTGTTGTGGACCGATCCATTGACCCACACGTTGGTTGAAGAAACCGGAACCACCAATCTTTTTGCAGTGTTCGAAAACGAAATTGTAACGCCCGCTTTGGGAAATACATTGCTCTCCGGAATCACAAGAGATAGCGTGATTAAAGGACTCACGCATTTAGGCTATCCCGTAACCGAAAGAAACTTATCAGTAAATGAACTTAAAGAGCAACTGCACTCGGGGACTCTAAAAGAGATCTTTATTACCGGAACGGCTGCTACCTTAATGAAAATTCAAGGTTTTGGACATCAAGGCACCTATTTCGAAGTTCTCGACCAAGGCAACACTGCTGTATCAGACAGCATAAAAAACTGGCTCGATGCTGTTCGATTGGGTGAATCAGAAGATGTATTTGAATGGAACGAATCGGTTTAATCCGATATCTACCAGTTATTTAACCCTGAATAAATTGGGGTGTTCGTTTGATACTATTAAAACTTGCGCACTATCGTCATCCCGAAACCCGTAAGTACTTTACTGTAAGTGCGCTTCCCTGATTTATCGTAGAACGAATGCAACATCGCATTGGGTTCAAGTACCAATGTCCAATCGGAAGAAAGTGCGAAAGTTGGTCCAAATGCCAACTTCGCATCCATACAAAACATTCTTTGTTGTGAAATTGAATGATATTCGGTTTTTGTGAAGTAGTCGCCCGTTGTTTTTGTGGTGATACCGGGATTCAATTGTGCTGCCAATCGCCAAGCCACTTTGCCTAACATCAAATTATATCGCATCGCCAAAGGCAAACTCACCTTGTCTATTTTATATTGAATATCGCCTGTAGTAAGTTTTACATGAATAACTTCGGAGGTATCGTACACTCTAACAGTTTGAACGGGAGGAATCATCACAACCAAATCGTATGAATCAATGAACGTCTTTCGCTCGGTTTGAGTCAATTGCCACTCTCCATTCCCTATCCATTCTCCGTAGCTAATTCCAGTGCCCAACATAATCCCATTGCCCAAATCCCTCAAAATCAGGCCTTGATAATTGGCATGGTACATGGTACCCAAAACACTTAACGCATTTTTATTGTCGAAATCAACAATGACTTTACTGCCCGTAGTCGCCCCCATTTCACCATACCACTTAGAGCGATATCTTGCAGGGTCCCAAGCCTTTTCATATTCTCCCTCAGGAATTTCGATGAATTCTTCTTTCATCCTACTCATCCCTATCGAAACAGGGTAAATGCCACGCGGATCGCAGAATATCAATTGGTTCTCGGCATTGTTAATCATGTCGACCAAGTTCGTCGCAGCGGCTTCTTCAACGACATGAACTGGAGCATTTACAAATGGTAGTTCAGCCTTCAACAAATCACCTACCAACGTATTGGCTGTAATGATTTTATTATTGGCCGTAAGATTTTGATTATTGACAGGACTGGATACTTTAAGCGATTTAGAACTAGTGTTTTTCGATGAAATTACTGCACTTTTAATCCCAGCCCCATCAAGCGATTCAGACTTTTCGTTTTGATTCTTGGCAAATGCCTTTTTACTTGGCTTAACGACTACATTTTTTAATGCGACCTGAGGTAGTTTAACCGCTGAATTTGAATCAGAAAGGAACATGTAACCTAAGCCAGCCGACAAAAACAATCCAGCAACAACCGCAACCGATGGCAACCAGAAAATGACGCGACGTTTTTTCTTCTCACGCTTCTTCATCACAGCCTCAAAAGTCACACGATCATTGAAAGGCGATTCGAGATCCTGAAATTTATCTCTCAACGTTTGATTGAAACGATTTTCTTCCATAACGATTAGGCCTGAGCCCCTCCTTCTGATTTGTCAATTTGAATCTGTAATGCTTTGCGGGCTTTTGCAAACTGTGAACGACTTGTCCCCTCATCAATCCCCAACATCTCACCAATATCTTTATGGCTATACCCCTCAATAGCATATAAATTAAATACGGTTCGATACCCTACCGGCAAAGCCTCAACCATTTTCATAATGTGCTGAACCTGTAAATTATCAAATGCATCGTCCTTAAATCCTATTCGATATTCATCGTCAGAGATCGACGTCCAAATGTGCTTTCGTGCCCTGATTTTATTGATACATAAATTTACCGAAACCCTACGCATCCAAGTTTCCAATGAACTTTGGAACCGGAAATTCTTAAGATTGTCGTATATTTTTACGTAGGCTTCCATGAGGGCGTCTTCAGCTTCTTCTTGGCTATTACAATATCGCACACACAACGACATGAGTTTTTTTGAGTATCGATCCCAAAGTTCGCGCTGGCAAATTCGATCCTCGCGAATACATCCTTCTACCAGTTCTTTCTCCGTCATTCGATATCCATAAACACATTGTCAATTGCTTGATGCCCCCTTTAGACATATTAATAATCTATTTCGTGGCTTGGCAATTACTTTTTTTATCGATGCGCAATATCGCAAAGTAAACCGTTGTTTTCCACAACCCGCGGGAGAAAATAATAAAATACAATGGTTCCGATTTCGTTGATTTGTATGATGGTAAGGAATTTGTTGATGGCATTGCTATGTTTGGCAGGATTTAATCCCCTAGAAATCCATGCGCAATCAAGAACAGATTTCCGAAATGGATTTTACCACAGCGCTGAAGGTCTTGCCTACGCTGAAAAACTCACAGCCTCGCTAACATTCAAGCAACAATTGGCTCAAACCCTCATGGTTCCAGCCTGGTCGAGAGAGGCACTGATCGATGAACCCCTTGATTCGGTCAAGTTTCAAAAATCACTATTGTATCAAATTAAAGCGTTGGGCGTTGGAGGCATCATTTTCTTCCAAGGCAATCCACTTAACGAATTATATCAAACAAATTATTACCAACAGGAATCTGCCATACCCTTGTTGATCGGGATCGATGGTGAATGGGGGCCGGCCATGCGGTTGACAGGAATGGAGAAGTTCCCTTTCCAACTGGCCCTTGGCGCCACGCGAAACCGTCAATTAGTCTATCAAATGGGCCTATCGATGGCTGCGCAATGCAAACGATTGGGCATTCACATCAATTTCACCCCTTCCGTGGATGTAAATACCGAACTCAACAACCCGATTATCGGTTTCCGAAGTTTCGGATCAAACGCCGAAGAAGTATCAAACATTTCCAGCGGTCTAACCGAAGGACTTCAAACCGGCGGTGTGCTCGCATCGGCCAAACACTTTCCAGGTCATGGCGATACAAAAACTGATTCTCACTTGGATTTACCCGTTGTATTGAAAAGTAAATCAGAGATTGAACAGGTCGACCTACCCCCTTTCATCAAACAAATCAGGCAAGGAGTTGCTTCTGTAATGGTTGCCCACCTTAGGATTCCTAGCATCGACACATCAAAATTGCCCTGCTCCATATCGCCGTATTTTGTCAAAAAATGGCTGCGTCAGGATTTAGGATTTCAAGGATTAATTATCACCGATGCCTTGAATATGAAGGGCGTGGCTAAAATGGGAAGCGCTGCGGATGTCGCTTTGTTGGCACTCAAAGCCGGGAACGACATCATTTTATTCCCCGAAGATGTAAATGGATTTTTGGACTCCGCGGTCAAGGCTAAAGCCAAAGGCGAGATTGACAGTGCAGAGATCGCATCGCGTGTAATTCGTTTACTTGCAACCAAATACGATTTAGGTCTTTTCGATAATCGTTTTGTAAACCCGAATAATTTGCTTAGCGATTTAGAGCAAATCAAATCGAAATTCAACAATTTATACGGACAGGAAGTCGCCGATGAATCGATGATTTATTGTAGGCATTCAAATTTGGAGTGTGATTTGAAAAATAGTCCATATAAACCCCAATTTTTGGACTGTGGGACTTCGAACGACACCCTTCAACTGATTGTGATTGGCGATAGTATCCCAAATAAACTCCCCATTCAAATGAATTTATTTAGATTGGGCTGTATCCAAACTACATTGCTGCCTTGGAATGCAGATAGCACGCGCATCGACACCACATTGGGAAAGCTGGCGAATACCCAGAGATTATTCGTAGGATTAGACTGGCCCACTTGGAAATTGAAGTCGCGGGCGATTCCTCAACCGTGGATTCACATCTTAGCGAAAGGCGATTTCTACATTCATTTTGGCCATCAATATGCCCTACAACCCTTGTTGAACGTGCACAACAACTGCAATATCGTTATTGCGCATGAATACAATCAATACACCGTAAACAGTGCTTTGAGAATGGTTTTCGGCAAATCGCATCATTATGGTACTAACAACATTGGCCTCGCTCATTTGCAGGAAAACTGGAATGCCAATCAGAACAACAACGTAGACGATATCGACTATGCGCATGGCAACATTCATGGTTATGATCCTGATTTGCATGCCGTTTTGGATTCGATGATGCGCGAAGGCATTGCGAGGGAGATTTTCCCATCCGCTCAATTGGTGGTATTGAAAGATGGTCAGATTGCGGCGAATATTAATGTTGGCAGCGTGAAAGACCTTCAGGGCAACGACATTCCAACGACCCAAGACCATGTGTACGATGTTGCTTCCATTACCAAAATCGCAGCGACTACTTTGGCTTTCATGAAGCAATATGAGTACACCAAAGGATTTAATTTGGATGCATCCATTGGGAAAACTTGGCCTGAATTAGCCTCACAAAACAAATCACTGTCGGCCATTACTTTCCGCGAATTACTGACCCATCAAAGTGGCTTGCCCCCTTTCCTGCCGATGCAACAAAGAGCCATCAAAATGGGCGCAAAATCCGTTGGCTGTCAACTACATGAGTCGGAAACAACTACACCCTCGCTTGTGGCTGGAGAAAACAACAATCCCAATACCCAATTCGAAATTTCCATGGGTCAGTGCCTAGAAAATCGATGGTCGGATTCGGCTTGGAAATGGATCACAGCAACGCAGCCATCGAACGACAAATCCTACGTTTACAGCGATTTAAATATGATTTTGTTGGCGAAGTGGGTTGAGCAAAGAAATCCTGTGCTTTGGGGGGCGATTGTGAATGGTGATTTTTATCGATCCATTGGTATGACAAACACCACTTTTAAGCCGCTCGACCATGGCATTTCACCCAATAGAATTGCACCTACGTTGATTGATTCTTTGTGGCCTCGTGGCGAAGTGCGCGGCATCGTTCACGATCCAAGTGCGATGATGTTGGGCGGAGTTGCTGGCAATGCAGGTCTGTTCTCTACGGCAATTGACATGTCAAAACTCATGTATATGTTACAGGAACGAGGTCATTCCAATAAAACGGGAAGTTTTGTATTGAAGCCGACCACGGTTGATTTGTTCTCTAAAATTCACGTGGGGCCGACAAAAAAAGGGTATCGCGGTCTTGGATTCGATAAACCCAATGGAAAAGAGGGACACAAGGCCAATGTTTTTGATGGTGCGCCCAACTCTTTATTTGGACATAGCGGCTACACTGGAACTTGGGCTTGGTGCGATCCAGCCAACGGAATCACCTTCGTATTTTTATCGGACAGAACCTACCCCACTGAGTTGAACAAAAAAATCACCCAACAAGGGTTTAGGGGCGAGCTATTGAAAGCCGTTTACGAGAGATTGGATTTGGTGAAATAATTCAAGTCCAACCCTGCCAAATTTCCGCTACTCATCAATAACAAAACTAAGGGTTGATCCGTTTTCATGGCGGAGGATAACCACAATTGCAATTCATCCAAACGATTGATTGCTTTGCCTTTACCAAATCTCAGCTCTACGGTTTCTTTGGACGGAACTTCCATTCGTTTGAGTTCAAAAACATGGGGATCGAAGAGGATACAAACATCGTCGGCTGGATCTAGGGTGCCTTTGTATCGACCCATAAATTCGGGATTCAGGCTACTGTACGTATGTACTTCGAAGACCGCAATAAATTTATGGTTTGGGAATTGCTCACGAACGGCAAATACAGATGCCTCCACTTTTGATGGTGCATGGGCAAAATCGCGGATTACGGTGAGTTTTTCGGTTTCAAGAATGGGTTCTAGGCGTTTGGCGGTTCCGGGGAAGGTTTCCAAGGCCGACCAAGCCTCCGCTTCCGTTATCCCAATGGTGGAAGCCATTTTTACAACACCTGCCGCGTTCTGCAAATTATGTCGGCCATAAAATGGCAATCTATACACCTCATTATTCACTGTCACTTCTGTCCCACCCTTCACATTTTGATACTGGGGCGCATCGTAACTTTCTTGTTGAGGAAATCCGCTTTTCTCTACGATGTTTTGCAAGGCCGCATCGCCTTCAAACCAGAATAGATGTCCGCCAGGCTGCAACGTATCGATCAACAAGGAAAACTGGTTGTGGTAAATTTCTTCGGTAGGAAAAACGTTCACATGATCCCAGGCGATGCCGGTAATCATTGCGGCATGGGCTTTATAATGAACAAACTTGGGTCTCAGATCCAAGGGGGAAGTGAGATATTCATCGCCTTCGATCACAATAAATGGCGCATCAGACAATTTCACCATGCGTTCAAACCCTGGCAATTGGGAGCCCACGAGGTAGTCGAAATCGCGGTAGGACTTGAGGATGTGCATCAGCATGCCAGTGCAGGTCGTTTTTCCATGACTTCCAGCCATCACCAATCGGGTTTTATTTCTGCTATGGTGGTAGATAAACTCGGGGAAGCTGTAGGTAGGAATTCCGAGATCTATGGCGCGCAAAAGTTCTGGGTTGTCTTGTTTGGCATGCATCCCCACGATTACCCCATCCAAATCGGTTGTGATTTTTTCTGGAAACCAACCGTGTGATTCGGGAAGTAATCCCGCGGCTGATAAACGGGATTTTGCGGGCTCAAAAATCTCATCGTCGCTCCCGGAGACCTTATGCTTGTTGTGTTGTAGCTCTAAAGCCAAATTGTGCATCACTGCCCCACCGATCGCGATAAAATGATAATTCATGTGTTGAAAGAACGAAACTACCAACTTGGGGACTTCTTTCAAACAAAGCCGACGAAAATTTGCTATTTTTGTAAAATATTTAATAGACCGGAATGAAAATCCTTGCTTGCATCAGTGTGGTTCCGGATACCACTACAAAAATCACTTTCACCGAAAACAATTCGCAGTTTAATACTGCGGGTGTTCAGTACATTTTAAATCCCTACGACGAATTGGCGGTTACCCGCGGATTAGAAATTGCCGAAGCCAATGGCGGCACATTAACAATTGTACATGTAGGCAAAGCGGAAGCAGAGCCAGTGATTCGGAAAGCCTTGAGTATGGGGGCCAACGAAGCCATTCGCATCGATGCAGATCCAACGGACGCACAGTATGTGGCGGAAGAGATCGCGAAAATTGCGGTGGGTTACGACTTGATTTTGACAGGCAGAGAGAGCATCGACTATAACGGCGGTGTGGTTTGTGGCATGTTGGGATCGTTGTTGGGAATCACTTCGATTAATGTAGTCACTCGCATTGATTATGCAGATGGCAAGTTCTCGTTCGACCGCGACATTGATGGCGGCAGAGAGACGGTTAGTTGCGCTGGACCTTGTGTAGCGAGTGCTCAGAAAGAATTGTGCGAACCTAGGATTCCAAATATGCGAGGCATTATGGCTGCGCGGACAAAGCCTTTGCAGGTATTGGCTCCTCAGGCGGCTGCAAACTTCGCCAATTACGCATCCTATGAATTGCCGGTAGCAAAAACGGGTGTAAGATTGATTGATGCGAGCGACGCAGGAAAACTCATCGATATTTTAAGAAACGAAGCCAAAGTCATTTAATATGTCAGTATTAGTATTTGCTGAAATCAGCGACGGAAAATTCAAGAAGGCCACCTACGAGGCGGTATCTTACGGCAGACAGGTTGCCGATATGTTGGGAAGCAAGGTCGTTGCGATTGTCATTGGCAATGGCGCGGATGCTGCGGAGTTGGGACAATATGGTGCACATGTGGTGAAGACGATTCAAACATCGGATTCATTCACGGCCGACGCATATGCGGCGGCCGTGAATGCGAGCGCGAACGAAGTGAGCGCGAGCACTGTGATCATCAGCAACACCTACACCGGAAAATCACTTGCCCCTCGCCTAGCCCAATTGATGGGCGCTTCGTTGGCTACCAACGTGGTGAGCATGCCTGATACCAGCAACGGATTCCAAATAAAACGCAGCGTATTTTCAGGAAAAGCCTTCGCTTTCGTGAATCTTCAACGCGATAAAAAAGTGATTGCCATCACACCAAACTCGTTTGAAATCAAATCGTTTGGTGAAACTGCGGTTATAGAAGCGGCATCAACGCAATTGGGTTCAACCGGATTGAGCATCGACGCGGTGAACAAAGTAACAGGCAAAATTCCTTTGACCGAAGCCGAAGTTGTAGTGAGTGGCGGTCGTGGAATGAAGGGCCCAGAAAATTGGCATATGATTGAAGATTTGGCAACCGCTTTGGGTGCTGCCACCGCTTGCTCTAAACCCGTAAGCGATATGGATTGGAGACCCCACAGTGAACACGTAGGTCAAACCGGTATCACCATCAAACCAAACTTGTATATCGCCATTGGAATCTCTGGTGCCATTCAGCATTTGGCGGGTGTAAGCTCTTCCAAAGTGATCGTAGCCATCAACAAAGACCCCGAAGCTCCTTTCTTCAAAGCCGCTGATTATGGCATTGTAGGCGATGCGTTTGAAATATTGCCTCAACTGATTGCGGCAGCCAAAAACTAATTAAAGGATCAAAGAATGAGCGCCCGCGTTGAAATGGTAATTCGGAACATCGTTCCCGCCCATTCACACGGAGCTTATACGCTTTATCTAAAAGAACTTAACGGAAATCGTATCCTGCCCATCATCATTGGCGGCTTTGAAGCACAAGCCATTTCGATGGAACTGGAAGGAATGAAACCCAGTAGGCCCCTCACCCACGATTTGTTTACCTCCGCACTCAAAGAGTTTGATATCACCGTTACGGAAATCAACATCGAACGATTGGACGAAGGCATCTACTTTGCCGGAATCACTTGTCTTTTTGTAAACGATGGTACCAGCAAATTGGTTGTCCTCGATGCTAGAACTAGCGACGCTATCGCCCTAGGAATCAAGTTTAGAGCACCCATATTCTGTATGGAAGCCATCTTGTTGGAAGCGGCTTACAATGATGAGCACATTGATGACGATGATATAGAATTGCCAGGTCAGCAAATGGATGATCTCGTTGAACCTACAGAAAAGACGTCTATCCCCAGTGGTTATGCGAAATTGTCGTTGGAAGAACTAGAGCAGATGCTCGACGATGCGATTAACGATGAGGATTATTCCAAGGCGGCAAAAATCCGCGATGAGATAAAAAGACGGAATTAACTATTCCTTTCTTCATAACAAACCAATAATTTCGAATTCGATATTTTTCTATGGCAATTTACATCATCAACAATACAATAGTCGACGAAAACGCCCCGTTTTTTTCACCCAAAAGCCGCGGTTACCGCTATGGCGATGGTTTTTTTGAAAGCTGTAAACTATCCAACGGAAGAATTCTTCAATTGCCCTTACATGGCGATAGAATCAGGAAATCGGCGCTGTTGCTTAAGTTGAACCTCCCTACTTGGTGGGATGAGATTTCTTGGGAAACCACGATTCTAAAGGCTTGTAAGGACGCCAACATCGCTTCGGCAAGGATCAGACTCACAATTTTCAGAGATGCCGATGGTTTATATACGCCCAACGACTCAAACGTTTGTTTGGTGACCGAAATCAATGAAGCTACTGGCATCGGACCCTACCAATGGAATGAAGAGGGCCTAAACATTGGCACCTACAAAGAGTTGGTAAAAAACAGCAACTATACTTCTACTTTAAAAACCTGTTCAGCCCTCATTTACACCTTGGCCGGAATCTATGCCAAAGAGCATGGTTTGGATGATGTGGTGATATTTAACGAATACGGACGTCCCTGCGAAAGCGTATCGTCTAACATTTTCGTTGTAAAAGGCGAATTCCTCCTCACCCCACCCATTTCAGAGTACTGCATTGATGGTGTAATGCGCAAAGTGATTATGCAATTGGCCGATGCCTACGGTTACTCGTTGCAAGAACGACCCATTAGCGAAATCGACTTGAGTGCTTCAGAAGAAATCTTTACCACTTCTGCCACACGCGGAATCTCATGGGTAGCTGATTACCAAGGCAAGAAGTTAAAAAATACGGTGTCGCGCGTTTTATTCGAGCAACTCGTTAAATCGATTTGATTTAATCCGCCTGCAAAAACGGATAACGATAGTCGGTTGGTGGCACAAACGTCTCCTTGATGGTACGCTGACTCACCCAACGCAACAAATTCACCTTCGCACCCGCCTTATCGTTCGTTCCGCTGCCTCTTCCACCACCAAATGGCTGCTGTCCTACCACCGCACCCGTTGGCTTGTCGTTGATATAGAAGTTACCCGCGCTGTTTCTCAAAGCCCAAGTGGCATCGGTGATGGCCTGACGGTCTTGCGCCAATACCGCCCCTGTTAATGCGTATTCGCTGGTCTTGTCCACGATTTCAAACATATCGCTCCATTCAGCATCCTGATAAACCCAAATGGTTACTACCGGACCAAAAATCTCTTCGCACATGGTACGATAATGCGCTGTGGGTGCCATCAAAATGGTTGGCTCAATGAAATAACCCTTGCTCATGTCGCAATTGCCACCAAACAACACTTCTACCCCATCCGCTTTGGCTTGGTCGATGTATCCCTTGATTTTATTGAACGCACGCTCGTCGATCACGGCATTCACGAAATTGGTAAAGTCTTCTGTTGGTCCCACTTTGATCGTTGGCATTTCTGTCAACAATTTTGCTTTTACTGCAGGCCACAAACTCTGGGGAATGTAAACGCGACTTGCCGCAGAGCATTTCTGTCCTTGGAATTCAAAAGAACCACGGATAATAGCGGTTACAAGCACATCCACATGGGCGCTGCTGTGAGCCAATATAAAATCCTTACCCCCAGTTTCACCCACAATTCTTGGGTAACTGCGATACTTGGCGATATTGGCACCAATGGTTTGCCAAATATTTCTAAATACTCCGGTACTACCTGTAAAGTGAATGCCTGAGAAATCTGGGTGATTTAAAACCACATCACCAATCTCAGGACCGCCGGCATATACCAAATTCACAACCCCATCAGGCAATCCTGCTTCTCTAAAAATACGCATCAATGCGTTGGCACTGTAGATTTGAGAGTTGGCAGGCTTCCAAACAATTACATTGCCCATCATGGCTGGGGCTGTTGGTAAATTCCCTGCAATGGCGGTGAAGTTGAATGGCGTTAGTGCAAAAACAAATCCTTCCAGCGGACGGTATTCCAAACGATTCCAAATGCCTTTGGCGTTGGCTGGTGGCTGCTCGTTATAGATTTCGGCCATGTATTGCACGTTGAAGCGCAAGAAATCAACCATTTCACAGATCGAATCGATTTCTGATTGGAATGCATTCTTGCTCTGTGCCAACATGGTAGAGGCGTTTAGTACGTAGCGATATTTGGTCGACATTAATTCAGCGGCTTTTAGAAATATCGCAGCGCGCTGTTCCCATGGCATAGATTCCCACATGGGTTTGGCCGCCAAAGCTGCATCAATGGCTTGATGAACATGGCTAGCAGTACCTCTATGATATTGACCAATTTTGTGGTGGCGATCATGGGGCGGGAACAGATCATGAACATCTCCCGTTCTCACTTCTTCTGCGCCAATATACATTGGAATGTCTTCTACTTTGCTGCGTGCATCTTTTAAAGCGGCTTGCAAAGATTTGCGCTCATTGCTTCCTGATGCATACTCGTAGATAGGTTCGTTGATGGCCTGGGGGATGTGAAATGTTCCGTTCATAATCTTAGATTGCTGCAAAAATACAACGGATTTGGCAGCTTTTGTGAGATTAACGTTTCGTTAATTCGTCAGTGGCCCGAATTTCAATTGTAGATTTGCTTTGTGAAACAGCTGATTTTTATTTTCATCACCGTTGGAACCCTTTTCGGCGCTTCTTCTGCCTATGGTAAACCCAAAAAACCCAAAGCCCCCAAACACATCGTTTTAATTATTGGCGATGGCACCGGACTGGCACAATGGAGTGCTTATAACGCCAAAAGAACCAAGGGAATCAATAGTATGGATAGCGCGGCGATTGTTTTCACCGATTTTCCAATCATTGGATTCAGTTTAACGTCTAGTGCCGATGCTTTTATTACAGATAGTGGCGCCGGGGCTACCGCTTTGGCAACAGGCAAAAAAGCCAACAACTATATGATTGGGATGGCGGCGGATAGCACAAAGCCCATTACCATTTCTGAAATCGCCCATTTACAAGGCAAATCAACGGGCATCGCGGTTACCTGCGAACTGACTCATGCAACACCAGCATCATTTTTCGCCCACCAACCCTCACGTAAATTGATGAATGAGATCGGTTCAGATTTCATCACGGGGATGTCGGCCCACGAATTGGCAGAACAGCAAGAGCGCAACGGTCAGACCGACGTAGGATCTCAATTTGTAAAAAAAGGATCGATCGATGTGGCTTTGGGTGGCGGACGCAAATACTTTGATACCAATGCATTAAAAAACAACGGATACGCCATCGGAACAGGTTATGAGGCGATGAAGCAGTTGCAAAATCAGTTGCGACGAGTGGTATTCTACGACGACCAACCCTTCCCTCCCAAGGCGCATGAAGGCAGAAACAAAGAAGGCATGTACTTGGCCGATGCCAGTGAAAGCGTGCTCAAAACGATGTTTTCGAATCCCAAAGGCAGCTTTACGATGATTGAGGGTTCGCAAGTGGATTGGGCCGGACATGAAAACGACAGTACCTATTTGATGGCGGAAATGGAAGACTTTGACGTGGCGATACGCAGGGTTGTTGCGATGGCAAAAGCCGACAAAAATACGTTGGTGATAATAACCGCAGACCATGAAACGGGCGGATTGAGTTTAACGGATTGGGACAAGTCGCGGAATCAGCCGGCCATGCACTTTTCTACCGGACATCATACGGGGATTCCAGTGCCGGTATTTGCTTATGGTCCGGGCGCAGAGTTGTTTTCTGGGGCTTACCAAAACACGGCAATTTTTACAAAAATTCAAGATTTGCTTACACAACCCATCGAAAAGAAATAACTTGCGGCCATGAGCGGCACCACTTTTGGCATCATCATTCCTGCGAGGTATGCAAGTACCCGATTCCCGGGAAAACCCTTACAAGATTTGGGTGGCAAAACGATGATTGAGCGGGTGGTTGAAGCGGCCAAGCTGGCCAATCCTCATGCGGGGGTTGCGGTGGCTACAGACGATGTGAGAATTGCCGAGCACATTCAATCGAAATGTGAGGTAGTGATGACCAGCGAATCACATCCTAGCGGCACCGACCGATGTGCGGAAGCATTGGAAAAATTGGGCTGGGACTGCGATGTGGTTGTGAATTTACAGGGCGATGAGCCATTTATCAAGCCGGAGCAGGTGGCGCTGTTGGTGTCGGCGTTTGAGCATCCCAAAATTGATATCGCTACGTTAAAAATCGCCATTGGGGAGGCGGAAGACAGTCAGAATCCCAATGTGGTGAAGGTGGTGTGTGATGTGAACGATCAAGCGTTGTATTTTTCTCGGTCGCCGATTCCGTTCAATAGAAATGGGCAATTTATGGATTCAGGGGTGCAGTATTATCGTCACATTGGGATGTATGCTTTTCGGAGAGCGGCATTGTTGAAGGTGGCACAGCTATCGCCCAGTGGATTGGAGAAAACGGAGATGTTGGAGCAATTGCGGTGGTTGGAAAACGGGATGGGCATTGGAGTGAAAGAAACCACTTGGGCCTCCCCTGCCATTGACACGCCGGAGGATGTGAAAAAGGCGCTGAGGTTTGTTTGATTTTCTAATAGGGGTCAACTTTCAGCAGCACAAAAAATCAAATCAAAAACAGCGATTTTCTAGCCTGATTTTTAAAAAGATTTGGAAAACTAACAAGTGTTAGTTAGTTTTGTGAAACGATTGAAATGACACGTAGGCAAGAAATCATGGGAACCGCTTTGGGACTGATGCGCAACAAGGGGTATTTGAATACCTCAATGCGCGATATCGCTGGTGCAGTAAGCATGGAAGCCGCCAGTCTGTACAATCACATCAAAAACAAAGAGGAAATCCTTACCAATACCTGCTTTGGCTTGGCCGAGGCACTGGAATTGGGGATTAAAGAGGTGAACGACATCTACTTCAACGCCGCGGAGAAACTCAAAATGGCCATCCACAATCACATCACCGTGATTACCCAAGATCTGAATGCCTCCCACCTGTTCATCCATGAGTGGCGACATCTGTCTGAAGCGATGCGCAATCAGTTTATATCGCGACGTGACTCCTACGAAAAAGAATTCCGCGATATCGTGATTCTTGGATTTGAAGAAGGCGAATTCAAAGACGTAGACCCCAAATTTGCGACCCTCACCATCCTGGCATCGCTCAACTGGGTTAGCGAATGGTATCGCCCACAAGGGGAAATGCAACCCAAAGAAATCGCCGAGAAACTCACACAATTCATCCTCTCAGGACTACAAAAAAACTAACAATATTCATATGTACGGAAACGCTTACATCGAAAATGACGGCAACAAAGTGAACAGCATTTTGGCCGACGAAGATCCAATCAAATTGGCAGAGTTCGAAGCACGCATCGCCGCTGGCGACAAAATCGAACCGAAAGATTGGATGCCCAAAGAGTACCGCAAACAACTTGTGAGAATGATTGAGCAACACGCCCACTCAGAAATCATCGGCTCTTTGCCCGAAGGTACTTGGATTACCCGCGCCCCTGGCTTCCGTAGGAAATTGGCTTTGATGGCCAAAGTACAAGACGAAGTGGGACACGCACAATTGCTCTACAGCGCCGCTGAAACCTTGGGAAAAAGTAGGGAAGACATGACCAACGACCTCATCAACGGCAAAAGCAAATACTCAAACGTGTTCAACTACCCCGCACCCACTTGGGCCGATAGCGCCGTGATTGCATGGTTGATCGATGCAGGGGCGATCGTGAACCAGCTGGCCAACAGCAAAGGATCTTACGGTCCGTATTGCAGGGCTTTGGACCGCATCTGCGCGGAAGAATCCTTCCACTTGAAGTACGGACACGATAACGTGGTTTTCTTGGCAACGGGCACCCCCGTTCAACGTGCGATGGTGCAAGAAGCGTTGAATCGCTGGTGGGAACCCATCATGCATTTCTTCGGTCCGCCAGACAAGGCCTCACAACACTCTGAAATCTTGATGCGCTGGAAAGTGAAAATGGGATCAAACGATTCTATGCGTCAGACCTTCTTGAATATGTACGTCCCCAAGATCTGGGATTTGGGCTTAACCCTCCCCGATACCGAATTGCGCAAGAACGAGGAAACCGGTCAGTGGGAATACACCGAACCCAACTGGGAAATCTTCAAACAGGTGATCAACGGCAACGGACCTTGCAACAAAGAGCGTTTGGCGGTTCGCAGAATGGCCGAAGAGAACGGTCGCTGGGTACGCAAGGCGTTGATGAACAAAGACGCAGTATACGCAACACCTTTGGCATAATTGGAAACTGAAACTACGAGACGATTATGATTGTAAAATCTTTAGACCCTCGCATCGAGCGCGCAGCGCTCGATGACGAATCAAAAATTGGCGAACTCAATGTGCATGAGCATTTTGAGACCTATGAGGTGTTTCAGCAAGTCAAGCGCGGCACACACCACCAACACGTGGGCAACGTACATGCACCCAACGCGGAAATGGCGATGCTTTTTGCCAAAGAGCAATATTGCCGTCGCGGCGCAGCCGTAAATTTATGGGTTGTTGCCACATCAAACGTTTTCGTTACTGAGTATGTTGATGCCGATATTTTTGAGACCACGGAGGACAAATTGTATCGCGACCCCAACAGTTACAAGGTGATGGACCGCATCAATGCGTACAAAGCCAGGGCCAGCAAGGTGTAAGGAAATACGGATCATTTCACAACCCCAACAAACAGTAAAGATTATGGAATTCACAGAAAAACACGTTGAAGGCTTAAAAGAACTTTTATATAAAATGGCCGATGACTTATTGATCATTGGGCATCGCAACAGCGAATGGACCGGTTTGGGCCCGATGTTGGAGGAGGATATCGCTTTCAGCAGCATGGCGCAGGACAAAGTGGGTCAGTCGTTGGCCTTGTTTGAATTGTTGCACGAATTGGGCGAGAGCGACCCTGATACGGTGGCATTTACCCGCAACGACAACCAGTTTCATTGCTCGCAGTTGGTAGAGTTACCGATTGGGGAGTATGATTTTTCGATGGTTCGACATTTCTTTTTCGATCATGCCGAGGCGATTCGATTTGAGATGTTGGCCGATAGCGTTTTTGAACCATTGTCGATGGTAGCCAGAAAATTCAAGGGCGAAATCAAGTATCACACGATGCACGCCGATATTTTCATGAAGAAGTTGGCAGCGGGTGGCGAAGAGAGTTTCACACGGATGCAAAATGCCATCAATGAAACGTTTGGATTGGCTTTGGGCATGTTTGAACCTGGCAATTTCGAAGCGGAATTGATCGAGGCCGGCATTTTCGGTGGAGAAGCCGAATTACAACAGCGCTGGTTGGATAAAGTAGTGCCTTTGTTGGAATCTTTTGGGTACTTAGTGCCCAAAGTGGAAAGCACTGAGCCCGCCTTAGGCGGGCGCCACGGAGTCCATACAAGCCATTTGCAGCCACTGCTCGACGAGATGACGGAAGTCTTCAGCATCGATCCAGGTGCCGATTGGTAAACCTTATTTTATCGCATAGAAAAACCCAACCATGCCCAACTCCATCAAAGCCCTTCTGGAAACCGTTATGGATCCAGAAATACCAACCATTTCCATTGTGGATTTGGGCATCGTTACGGGTATCGAATCGCCTGAACCCGGCCACGCCATCATCGAACTCACCCCCACTTTTAGCGGCTGTCCGGCCCTGAGGATCATGGAGCAGATGGTGCACGACAAACTCGCCGAATCGGGCTATACGCACATCGAGGTGAAAACCACATTCAACAAGCAGTGGAACACCAACATGATTACCGAAAAAGGACTCATCGCCCTGAAACAACACGGACTGGCACCGCCACCCAAACACGATGGGTATATTGAATTGGATGTGCTGAGCGACACCCCCTGTCCTTACTGCAACTCGCGCAACACCGAAATGCAAACCCCTTTTGGCCCTACCCTGTGCCGCAGCATGCACTATTGCAAAAACTGCCTGAATGCATTTGAAGCGTTTAAACCCGTTTCGTAACGATTAATTCACGATCCAAGTAATTTGGGTAGAATTACCCCCCACTTTCGCATCAACGCAGTACAACCCTGAGGCCAACTTTCGGTTCATTTCGATTTTCTCGTTTGTATTCGCTACGCCAGTCCAAACCACCCTTCCGCTGGCATCGTAAATCGAAACGGCAAGAGGCATCGACATCGGAAAAGCCAGTTCAAACGATTGATCTAGACTTGGATTGGGGAACAATATGGGTTTGGCCGAAACAATATCTTCAGTGCCGTAGGTAGGTTCATGCAACATACACCACGCGTCCATTTTCTTCCAAGCATTGAAACACTGAAGCACGCCGCCGGTAACGCAAACCGTGTCCAATGACTTATTGGGCTCCACAGAAGTTAAAATCCAATTTCGCATCAAACCGATTGCGCTATCGGAGTTAACCGACATCAAATCCAGGTAGTGTTTACATACTACAGAATTGAGCCACGCCACGGTCCCAGCTATCATCGGTGCAGCAAACGAGGTACCCTGTTCTCCCTTATATGGAGACGCCGGATTGATTTGAAGCGGTATAGCGGTATATACATCGCCCCCAGGCGCAGCAATATCCACCGAAGTCGTTCCATGCCCAGCCTGATCAAATTGTTTATTTAAACGCGTGCTAGAGGTCACTATCAAACCATCAGAAAGACATAAGCTAGGAATATCGCCTTCTTTTTCCACGTCGATATTACTATTGGTTGTTGCACCTGCACTTATGATCCCAACCGAAGCCAAAGAATCAAACATCGCACACCAAATGGGCGCTTCGTTGGCAAAGGCTTTATCGAGTCCAACCGACATATTCAAGGCTACTACGTTTGCTCCCTCCTTGCCCTGTGAATTAATCCATCTCTTTTTTTGTCGATACGCATACAACATACTCCGCACCACCCCCACTTCTCCATCGGCTCCCTTGGTTGAGTAACAAAGCAGCGGCATCATTTTCACTTGCCAAATCACACCGGAAACGCCAATTCCATTGTTTCCTCTTGCGCCCAAAACGCCAGCGACTGATGTGCCATGGCCATAAAAAATGGATTCTGAATTAAAGACTATGGGCGTACTATCACCGCCATTCCAACCCCAATAATCATCGGTGTAACCATTGTTATCGTCGTCTTTTCCGTTCCAAGGAATTTCTTTTCGATTCACCCAAATATTCTCGCGCAAATCGGGATGTGAGGTATCCATTCCATCGTCGACCACCGCAACAACAAGCGTATCGCCATAGCGATTTACACCCGCCATTCCTTGTTCCCAGGCCAGGGGCATTTGAATAACATCTAAATAACGTTGTTGGGGAAGCAGCGGATCATTGGGAGTAAGCGACCTGCGTTGGATATAATGTTCAGGTTGGAAGATAAATGAAACTCCAGCCAAATTGGCTTTGGCTTTCAGTTCTAGTAGAACGGATTCATTGCCCACGAATCGATACAATCCAAATGATTCATCCTGACATTTGAGCTTGTTTGATAGATAGACTGACGATGGCTCCTTCAGAATGGATTTGATCCACGCAGATGAAACACGCACCATGTAGGTATTGGGAATTACGTTTGATACGATTGCGGTTGTGGGCAAAGACTGCGCTTGAATCAGATTTACTGACAAACTCCAGATCATCAGGAAACTGGCGACAAAAATCACACGACGAATGGCTTTATCACTTCCCAGCATATTTCAAAAATAAAGCCCCGATCGCAGATCGGGGCTTTATTTTTGAAATAGTTTCGTAAAAGTTTAGTTACCACCGCTAGGGCTGGTAGTTGCAGGTGTTGCAGTACCATTGCTTGCAGGTGCAGAACTTGTAGCACCGCTCGTTGCTGCACCAGTAGTATCGGTGGCTGCGGGAGTAGCTGAAGGCTTTGGCTTATTCGCTTTGGCTTTCACTTTAACAATATAATCGTCGATGCGTTTCTTCACAGCAATCGTAGCCTCGTCTTCCGGACGGATTTCAATCACTTTCCCATAATAATAACTCGCCTTTTCATAATCCTTACGCTTTTGAGCAAAGAAGGCCATATTACGATATGCATTCTCGCGATCGTTTACAAATTTTACTCGCTGCGTAGAATCCAATTTGCCCATCCAACGTTCAAAGGCGGCGGTCACATTCCCAGTAGAATCATTGGCATCCAAGCCAGCCCAGGTTGTTGCAATCAAATAGTAACCGGTTAGGTAGTTGGTGTCGTTTGTGATCAACTCTTGATAAATCTTCAATGCATCCGCATTTCTGCCTGTGGCGGCCAAACAGCGACCTTCAAAATAGAGATCTCTAGAATTGAGGACACCGGCCAATTTCTTTCTCTTTAATTCCAAGACGCCGTAGGCTTGCTCATAGCTCTTACCATTGAAATACAAATCTTGGATACGTTGGTACGACTTGATGCTGGTTTTGCCAGTATCAGACAATACCATAGACAAAATCGAATAACTCGAAGCGGCCATCATTTGCTTGGTGGTATCGTTTCCAGAAGCCAAACCTGAGCGATACATCAAAATGGCTTTAATGAAATTCTCACTGCTCTGCAATTCGCGTCCCTGAGGCTTGATATATTGTTGTTCGTAATTGTAAAAATAGTAATTCAAAGCAGAATCAATCAAACGGCGCTTTGCTTTGTCTTTTTCAGCGATGGCATAAGCGATTACACCATAAATATTTGGAATGCTCTTCACTGCGAGCAATTTGTTTCCTTCTGAAATACAACGATCAAAATCACCGCCCAAATACAAAGTTTGCACGTAGAATTTACGAGCCGTAATATTATCGTTTCTGCGCAGATACTCTTCGTAGAAATACACCGCAGAATCGCGCTCTTTCATCAAAGAAAATACTTCTGCCTTTTGACGGTAAGCGGGGGCAAAGTTTACATCTAAAGCCAAGGCTTCGTCCAATTTGGCAATCGACAACGGATAGGCACTTGCGCGGGCATATACTTTGGCTTGACGCAAAATCGGTCTAGGATCGGCCGGTGCATCATAACTCGCTACGATGTACTGCTGAATTGCATCTGATGAGTTGGTAGGATTTTGCACCAACATCGCATCGCCCAATAGAATTTTGGCTTCAAAATCCTGGTTACTATTCTTTAGGTAATCGATGGCGCGGGCAGCATATGCTTTCAACTGCTCACTCGTTCCAAATTCCACCATCAAATAAACACGAGCGATTTCTTTATTGAGAACAGGTCTCAATTTCTTTTTGGCGGCCGATGCTTGAGCAAAAAACACTTCAGCGCCTTGCGTATTGAACTTACGCAACTCCATATGACCCTTCCCGATTAAATTGTAAGGGTTGGTTGGAGCAATACCTAAACCATCATTAAACATTTTTACGGCGCTCATTGAATCACCTTTAGCCAAGTAATTCAATCCAGCCCAGTAGTAATTATCGCCAACTTTTGGCTTTTTGACGATCAGATCTTTGTAAACCTGTTCTGCCTTTTCAAATTCTTCGTTTCGGGTGTAACGCTGACCATCAGCAATTGTTTGTGCAGTGGCGGTTGATAGACCAACCAAGACACTTAAAATGAGAGAAATACTTATCTTTTTCATCGGGTGCAAAAAAACTATGTAATTGTTATATATGTGTTAAGACTTTCAAAAATTATTCCAAATATTATTAATTTTCTAATTGTATGGTTCGCGCAGGGGGCAAAGCGGGTGATAATCCACTTTTCTTCAAAATTACTTGTCCGCTTTGATCACAACAAAAGGCCAAAAAACCTTGCGCCAATCCAGAATACCCTTGAAGATCGTAGCCCATTATTATTCGTATAAATGGGTATTGCTTGGCGAAAACTTGGGATTGGTATGGCAAATGGAACTCTCTAGAAACAGGATGTTGAACTTCCAAAACTTTAACCTGCTTGCGATTGAACCTAGCCAAAGTATCTCCGCGATCCGCAATCCAGTTGGAACCCACAAAACCTAGCGCTCCGGGGGTCTTTTTGACATAGTCAAAAACAGCTTGTGGCGATGCAAATTGCACCACCTTTGGCAACGACAGTTTCCCGTTTGGCTGCGCGGCATTCTTTTTATAAAACTCCTCTAAATCATTGTAAATCAAGTCGTTTTTCAACATCGCAAATACCAATTTTTCATTACTCCTACCCCATGCCGAGCATTTGCCAGACATCATCAAGCAAAGTGAATCTACCGAAATCCGACCATTGGGATTGCTTCGATTGACAATAAATGCCGTTGCGCCCATTCCGATATCGTGAGATCTAACTTTGATTTGTCGCGATTCTAAGGCATCAATCATTGCAGAATCAAAGGTGTGATTGATATATAAGGCCGTAATCTTTTTGTCCCTCACCCCTTCAAGCAATGCGATGGGAGCCATAAATTTGGCTGTGATATGGGCTTTTGGATACAAATCATGAAATCTATCAATCAACTGGACAAACAACAGGCTGTCGTTCAAATCCACCGCGATTTCCAATTCCCCCTTGGTTGGAATATCGTTTCGCTTTCCCTTGTGCTCCATATCCAAGCAAGCTGAAAACGCAGCGGTCGCAAAAACAAAAAATAGGATTTGTTTAATCTTTCGATGCATGTTGTCCCTTTTTTAAGAGCAAATACCCATTTACTGCCCTAAATAATCCCCACAAAAATAAAAAACCCACGATGGGCCAGGTGCCATACCCCCAAATATCAATGTTGTCTTTCTGAAAAAAAACTACAGCAAACGACCAAAATGCAATTGCACTAATCCAATGATACCAGTGGTTGGTTTTTAACATACTACAAAAATAAACGAAAAGGGGCCCACAATGTTTTGTAGGCCCCTTTATTCCCAAAAAATTTGGGCGTATTAATTAAAATCTTATTTAACCATCATCGTTTTGCTCACACTGCTACCACCTGCAATCAGGGTGTAAGTGTAGACGCCACTAGACAAAGCATCCGCATTGATTACCAATTCATGGTTTCCTTTGTACAATCCGTTGTGTTTTTGGGTTTGAACCAAAGCACCCATGGCATTGCGAACTTCCAAGGTAACATCACCAGGAGTTGTCAAGTAGATCAACACTTTGGTATTGCTACTGAAAGGGTTTGGATAGTTTTGATTCACTACCATCACCTCACCAATATTGGGTTGATCAACAGAAGCGATACCAATTGTACCTGCCAAGATTTCAGAAACTGGGATGGCTTGATAATTAATCAAGTTCAATACTACAGGGTGGTTACCGAAGTTAGCGCTGTTGTTTTGCAAGTTTGTACCTGCAATTTCATCTTGCTGCCAATGCATGTGAACGAAACCATCAGCTACACGACAAGTTGAAGCGAAATCGTCTTCTTTTCCAATTACCTGAGTCACGTTTTGAGACTCACTCCAAGTAGCACCACCATCGGTTGAATAAACGATACCGATATCGCGGAAGTTTGCACCCAAATCAGAGATATCCAATTCTACTGGAATGCTATATAAACAGAAGATATTTCCATTGGCATCCATCGCTGATGATGGTTGACGCATACAAGATGTATTTCCCAAGCGGGCTACTGTACTCAGTCCCGACGGAACGGCACCACTTGAGAGTGCTGCGTAGGTAGATTGTTCCATTTTATTTACACCGTCTCCATCAGAATCAAAAGAAGCACCTGAGGCAATTATAGAAGTTTTATCCGTTGCTTCAGACCAATGCATCATATATTGGTAAGATGGATAAAAACTGTAGCTCTCATCGGTAGTATCAGTATCCAAAACACGTGATAAGCCCCAAAATACATGAAGTTTATTGTTTTTATCGATGATCACATCACAAGTACCATCATTGGTAAATGGAGTATCGTTCATCAACTGATTACCAGTCCAAGGGGCGTATTTGAAAGTATCAACGATGATACGAGTAAATGTATTGCCTCCGTCTGAGCTCTTCCAAGCGATTACACCTTGCATCATATCGGCATTCACAATCGCAACGGTATTTCCTTTTACATCAATTGTATACTGATCCGCACCACCACTGTTTGTCAATGTACTATCAAAACCAGGCAATGAAGTGTGTTGCTTATCCCAAGTCACACCGCCATTTTTAGAACGGCTGTAAACCATAGGAGCAAATACACCGTTTCTCTTTGGAGCACGCGCTTCGCCCGGGGCTGCAGAATCTGTATAAGAACAGATCAAGTGAATAGCATCACCATTGTTTGCAGTTCTAGCCCAAATTGGCTTGTAAGGAGGCTCTTTCAGGATATTTGTAACTGTAGTTGGGCGTGAAGAAGCTGAACTACTGGTTGTCATGTAGAAACCACCACTGGTTGCGTCGTGACCGATGGTAAATACGCTTCCGTTAGACAAAACGCCTACGTTGGCCCAACCCGTTCTTACGTTTTCAACGCGGTTACTATCGGAAGGCTGCCACTTTCCGGCTGCACTGCGGAAATTATACCCACTTCCACGGCCTGGGAAACCCACGGCATCAGAGGTAGAGGTTGTCCAAGCAGCAGAAATTGCACCATCGGTATGCATCGCCAAACGGTGAGGCATTGCATAGTTGGTTTGCAAATCGTAGTAAGTTGAACCGATTCGGATAAAAGCTTTTTGGTTTAGACCACGAGCCGTAACGGTTTTTTTAGTTTTAGGAGCAACACCGAATCCACCATTATCGGCTTTATCGATGAGCACTTTGGATTGTGAGGTCAATACTGGATTGCCCTGATTGGCGGTTACAGTAGACAAACTCACCTGTGCAGTTGCCAGACCAGCGGCAAAGACAGAAATAGCTAATACGTATAATTTTTTCATAATCTAAATTTAAGAATTACAAATAAAGGAAAAATAATATGAAAAAACACATTAAACGCGTTGCGGGGCGCGAAGAATTCCTAATACAGTTTCAATTAATATCTCTCCGTCCGAGGCCCCTCCCCTGTGTACTCCCTTTAATTTAAGGTCGAGTAGTTTGATTTGATTGAATGCACGCTCCATATCACCCGGTAAATAATTCTTTGCAGCAATCATATATTCTTCCACAAAAAAGGGATTCACACCCAATGTAGACGCCACTTCGCCTTTGGAGGCACCGGGCATTTGTTGCACCAATAAAATCTTACCAAAGTATCCATGTAGGTTGCTCACCATGCGTAGAATTTCACCTTTTTCGGCCCGGGCCGACATATGATGTGCGATTTGGATGGCTTTATTGAAATTCTTTAGGCCCAAGGCCGACTGCAATTCAAAAACATTGTATTCACGGTTAAATCCTACGTTGGCCTCTACATGAACGGGTCTAATAAACTCATCTTTTACATTGATCATGAGTTTATCCAATTCGTTGTGAATCAGCGGGAGATCGGCACCTAATAACTCCACTAACATTTGAATTGCGGCGCCATCAATACTGCGGCCTTTTTGTCTGAGATATTCGGGCAACCAATCTTTGATTTGATAATCGCGCAGTTTGGCCGCGTAATAGGCACCTCCAAACTTATCGGCTTGCTTACCAATTTTTGTCCGCATGTCCATTTTATTCCCCCGGAAAGCGCAAACTAGGACGGTGGATGGCAAAGGATTTTCCAGATACGACATCAACTTATCAAATTCTTTGATGTCTTGAGCGTCTTTTACGATGATCACTTGATGTTGACTCATCATGGGATAACGACGCGCCATTGAAATCAGGTCGTGAATTTTCACTTCCTTTCCATACAAGATTGTTTGGTTAAAGCTTCTTTCCGATTCTGGCAGGACGGATTCTTCAATCAAATCGGTGATGGCATCAATAAAATATACTTCTTCCCCATGCAACAGATAAACCGGCGCGTATTGTTTGCCTTGAATCTTACGTCGAAGATCCAAATAATTGGCAATGGTGTCGCTCAATTTGGCCATGGGTTTGTATTTTTACAGCGGTGCAAGTGTTAAATTTCCCCGAATACGAATTTCACATTCAAGAACAGGAACAAAAAAAAGTCATTTTTGATCCGATTCGCAAAAAATTTATCCCCCTAACTCCTGAAGAATGGGTAAGGCAGCACTGTATTTGTCATTTAGTCCAACGATTCAATCTCCCAATTGGGCTGATTGCGGTAGAAAGAGAAATTCAGGTACACGGACTGCGCAAACGCTTTGATATTGTAGGATTTGCGAATTCTGGCAGCCCGTTAATATTGATTGAATGTAAAGCCACTTCAGTAGAACTGACCCAAGAAACACTGATTCAAGTTGCCACATATAACAATAAATTAGACAGTCCTTGGATGTGGATTACCAATGGGATTCAGCATGCTTGGTTTGAAAGGAAAAATGGCAAAACGCAATTGGTAGCGGCGCCAGAAAAATTAATCTAGAGTAATATCTGTGATTTTGCCGGCGATAGTGACGCGGACAATCCGATCGCAAGATTCATTTTCGAAGGGATCATAATCTAAAATGGTAGTGCTAGATTTATCAGAATCCTTCAATTCCAACATGCCATTGATGTATTCTCCAGAACATCCAGGAACCACATTTTTAATTAATGGTTGCATAATTTCCCAGTTTTGTTCATCATCTGATTCTTTTATTACGCCTTTGCCCAAAATTTGGTATTTATTTCCAATTACACCAGGGTTGGAATTGTTTAATTTCAACAATTGAACAGTTCCTTCTATTGAGATTGTTTTCTGACCAAAAAAATCCAACGATTCAATGGCTAAGCTATGGGTTTTTGAATCTTGGCGGATGGTAGAGCAGGAAATTGCCATATTTTTGGGTTGGTTTGGATTGGCACCCACCCAGAAATTGTCCGACTTATCAATTTCGAGTTCAAGTTTCGAAGAATTTTCTATGTAATGCGACTGAATTTTAACGTGCATTTTGCCCGCGCGATACTTTCCATCATATCCACGTTGATTCTCGGAAAGTGGCAGTTTATTGGATCCAAAATTGATTTCGAATTCAATTCCATCTCCATCAAAAAAAGTTGAATCTAAAATTTTAACTGAAGCAGCTTTTCCGAATGCTCCAAGGATGAATTTTGACGGTGTTCCTTTTCCCGTTGTTTGATCACCCATTTCATCAGCAACTTCGATGATTGAAGCAAGTTCGGATTGCATCACACAAAAATTTGTGGCCAATTGCAATCCATTTTCTTTGTTTTCGTTGATTCTCTCACAGGACTGCATAGAAATCAAGCCAAGCATAAAAACCAGGGCTAGCAGTGCGTGATGAAGGTATTTGCGAATCATAAGAAAATATTATTGGGTTGTTGCAAAAATCGCAAAAACCACTTTCATGAAACAAATATAGTATCGATTACCCCCAATCAAGGCTTACATTTTATTCAATATTTGCAAAATTGACGTACAAGCCAACTCGATTTCTTGATTAGTTACGGTTAATGGAGGGCAAATTCTAAGGCAATGGGGTGCATATAAAAACCAATCTGCGAAGAGATTCTGATCCAGCATTTGTTGTATACATGCATTTACGATATCGAATGATTCAAGTTCTACCGCCAGCAGCAAACCCATGCCATGAACTTGCTTGATCTTGGGATGAATGAGCAATTCCTTAAAGAGGTTGGATTTTGACGACACTGTATCCATCAATTTTTCTTCAAGCAGGACATTGAATGCGGCGTGGCCTGCTGCGCAGGCCACTGGATGACCGCCAAAGGTTGTGATATGACCTAGTATTGGATTATTGGATAGGGTATTCATTAGTGGGCGCGAGGCGAGGAATGCCCCCATGGGCATTCCTCCGCCGAGCGCCTTCCCTAAAACCAAGACATCAGGAATAACATCGAATTGCTCAAATGAAAATAACGACCCTGTCCTACCCATCCCCGTTTGGATTTCATCAAATATTAGCAAAGCACAATGCTCTGTACACTTTTGTCTCAGCGCCTTCAAATAATGAACATCGCCAATTTGAGCGCCCCGTTCCGCTTGAATTGTTTCCACCACAACCCCCGCAATTTTATCCCAAGGCAATGAATCCAATGCCTCAATATCGTTTTGTCCGATGAAATGAACCGATGGCAATAAGGGCCTAAAGGCTTGAGAATAATATTCGTTGCTCATCAAACTCAAAGGACCCTGCGAACTTCCGTGGTAGGCATCTTTTTGAGCAACAAAATCCGTTCTACCGGTTACGCGCTTTGCTAGTTTCATCGCCCCGTCGATGGCTTCGGCGCCCGAGTTCACAAAATAGCAGCAAGAAAGCGATTCAGGTAAGTGCGATGCCAATGCCGCAGCATACATACTTTGGGGTGTTTGTACTGTTTCCCCATATACCATCACATGCATATAGGCTTTGGCTTGTTCAATCACTGCACTTACAACAGAAGGGTGTTGATGACCCACATTGCAAACCGAAATGCCCGCAATTAAATCCAGATATCGTTTGCCGTTTTCATCAAACAAGTAATTGCCTTCCGCTTTAACGACATGTAAGGCCATCGGATTAGGGCTAGTTTGTGCCAGGTGTTGTAAAAATGCTTTTCGCGGATGAATATGCATGCTACAAAGTTAAATCAGTTTTGTTGGTACGATGGTTTATAAAAAAAGAAAGCCCCTCGTTTAGAACGAGGGGCTTTCTTTTTTGAAAGTAATTCTAATTAGATGTTTGCGTTCAAATCAGCACCTGCTTTAAATTTCGCAACTTTCTTAGCAGCGATTTTAATTTCAGCACCAGTTTGTGGGTTACGTCCTGTACGAGCGTTACGGCTGCTTACAGAAAATGTTCCGAATCCTACCAAGATAACTTTGTCACCTTTTTTCAAGGCTTCAGCAGTGGCAGATGTGAAGCTGTTCAATGCAGAAGCAGCTTGAGCTTTGGTAATGCCAGCGTCGCCAGCAATTCTTCCAATTAAATCTGATTTGTTCATTTTATATGATTTTAGTTTTTGTTAAAGTTCCAAAAGTAAACAAGGGATTTAGTTTGTCAAGTGCAGTGAATACACATGTACAATGAACTTTTACACGAGAAATTAACAATTTGAAAAAAAATGGAGTCCGTTTTTACGCAATTAACTGATTAACAACACGATACAACATGTCGTTTGGCTCACTTCTATTCCACACTATTTTAGCAGAACTGTAGTAAATACTGCGATTTTCTGCGATTTGTGATAATTTATTAAGTATTTCCGACTCGTTTTTCCCAAAAAACATAGGGCGTTGGGACAATTCAGCACCGATGCGACCCACTAAAACCTCAAGAGAAGTGTTCAAAAAGAGTGTAAGGCCATGAATTTTCATCCAATCCATGTTGCCGTGATACGCCGCGGCACCCCCTCCACAGCCAATAACCACATTCTCCATGCGAAGGGTATCACGCAAACACTTTGCCTCTGTTTCCCTAAAAAACTCCTCACCATGGGTTTCAAAAATCACCGAAACCGTCATCCCCAACTGAGATTCAATCATCTGATCCAAATCCACAAAGGTCCAACCCAATTTATTGGCCAACCATTTTGCGGTTGTCGTTTTTCCTGATGCCGGCAATCCAACTAAGTAAAGTTTATTCATATCTCACGCGAGGGTCAATCCAAACATACAACAGTTCTGTAATCGTATGCAGAATAAAGAACACACACGCTGTGAATAAAACCGCCCCCATCACCACCGGAAAGTCGGATTGTTGCAATGCTTCGATCGTCACCTTACCCAAACCCCTCCATTGGAAAATATATTCTGTAAAAAACGAACCCGCCAATAAACTACTAAACCACCCGCCCACACTCGTAATTAGCGGATTCAACGCATTTGGCAAAGCATGCTTCCATGTTGCTTGCCAGGTGGATAGTCCTTTTGCTTTGGCCGACCGTACAAAATCTTGGGCAAGCATCTCAACCATGGTATTTCTTGTCAGCTGGATAAAAACCGCCAACGGCCTAATCCCCAAAGCCAAGGCAGGCAAAATCATATTAGACCACATCAAGGTTCGACTTTCACCCATTTCATCGATTTCCCACAAACTACCCGTCATAGGCAAGCCCGTATATTCATGCCACACAAATCCAAACAGCCACGAAAATAACATCGCAGAGAAAAAGCTAGGCATCGAAATTCCAATAGCGGATGATCCTACAATTATGTGATCCACCCATTTCCCTTGTCGCATCGCCGCCCAAACCCCCAAAGAAATCCCTATGGCCAAAGCGAGCAACATGGCAGCTATCGCTAATACCATTGTCCCTATAAAAGCCTGAAACAACATCCCACCCACCGGCTGCTTGCTCTGAAAGGATGTACGCAGGTAGGGCAATTTTATCCAACACTGTGTTTTGCCCTTGCTCAAACCAAAACCGGTAAGCAACGACAATTTCTTGGAGCTACTATCGTAAAAAGAAAGGGGCGATAAATCGTTGATATAATAAAGCGCTTGTTTACTCAAAGGTTCATCCAAACCCAATTCGGCAACGATGGCGGCTTTCGTCTTTGCGTCTGCCCGTTGAGAAGTAAGCATCTCTTCGGCGTTTGGCATCGCTTGGAACAACACAAAAATGAACAAGACCAATCCCAACAGCACTGAAAACAAAAAAGCAATTTTCTTAGCGATAGATTTCATGTGTGTCCGATTTTAGCCCAATCCAAAAAAACATCCTACGTTCAATCCCATCTGTGGGTTAGAATGATAGAAGGTTCTATTTCTGGTCTTTTAGTTTTTCCGCCGCTTGCATCAACTCCTCGATATCCTCAACTTCTGGCAAATCCCGTCCGCTCCATTTCCCTAGGATTTCCGCGCCTTTTAGGAAGAAGACCGTTGGATTATACCTAGCCATCGTCATTAACATCTTTTGATCGGCAGAATAAAACGTCACAGGCAACTTATTTGCTTTTGCAAACTCGCCAGCCGGCTGATCCGATGATGCGGTTAACGGATAAATCCTAACCCCATGCGCATTTCCCCAAGTAAACAAGGCACGCAAATCATCCATTCCTCCAGTGTAGGCTTGGTCGATGTACGGAGCGACGTACACTAGTTGATACCCTTCGGCATTTAAGAACGAATCTTTCATGTCGGCCCCGGTCTGATTGTTATTGATGGCAAAATCGTGAATAGGCGACTTATACCCTTCGATTACCAATTTCTTGCGTTGAGATTTTGCGGCATCAAATTGATACCCCTCTCCCATTTTGGCTTCAAATTCGGCGGTGGTGCAAGTAATTGAATCGGTACCACCCTGTTTATTTGACTTATACAATACCCAGGTAATTTCGATGCTATCGCTGCTTCTTTCACCCTCTGGAACAAAGGTCATTACTGTTTTGATGTTGTTTCCAATTTTATACGGCAAGAAATCCCAAACGGGCAGATACATGTAACAGTAAACTCCAAAGGCCAATGTCAGAACGCTCAACACCCCCATCAATTTCACACCAAATGGCTTAGAGAACCAAGGGATATTGAGTTTAACCCCTGCAATCATAATCAAAATCAATCCGCTCAATACCAAATCCTTATAGAAGGAGTGCCAAGGCTTCAATTTCAAGAAATCACCAAAACATCCGCAGTCTGTCACTTTGTTGAAGTAGGCACTATAGCCAGTTAAGAAAGTAAAGAATAGTATCAAAACCGCAGTAATGGCAATTGTAAGGCGCATATTCCAGCCAATCAACATCGCAAGACCCAACAATACTTCCAACGCACAGAAGAAAACGCTTAAATACAAACTGTAGTCTTTAGACCATTTAAAGAAATCAAATAGTGAACCGTTTGGCTTGGCGAAAGCGGCAACATTTACCGCCGCACTTTCAGAAACGGAGATATCTTCCCATTTCAGGGGTTCCGCATTAGATGAGTCGCCACTTGGAATGGTTTGAATGAGAACTTTGATGTCGCCATCAGGCATCCCAACCATAGGGGCTGGGAACGATAAATGTCCAACATTTTTAAGCGCACTAAGCTTTCCATCCGGCGGCAGTTCTTGTCCGGGTGTAAGAGCCACAAATTCAAAATCATACGATTTAGGCATTGGCAAAAGCACATCCAAAGTAGTTTCCGCAACGGACGATCCACCCCAACTGCATCGAACATTGATTTTTTGAATACCGGCTGTCCCATCTCCCCCATCAACAACACCTTGAGCTTCCAAAACCATCTCTTTCTCGGTATCAAAGCTATACAACACCGTTTTTTGGTCGATGATTTTCTTCCCTTGAGAAAACACCACCAACCGCATCGAGTCTTGGGAAGTAGCTAAATCTTGCGCAAAGACGTCAAAATATTCGTTGAGTTTGATCCCAAAACCACTAGGATCGTTCAATTTTACTATCCCAGAAAACACAAACAGTGCACCGGTTAAAAATCTGGCAATCAAGTAAGGTATCCGCATCTTGTTTTTATAATCGTATTAAGGCAAATATCGCATAATTAATAATATCTTGATAATTGGCATCGGCGCCTTCGCTCACGGAAGTTTTTCCGGCGTTGTCCTCTATCTGTTTGATGCGTGCAATTTTCACCAAAATCATATCGGTGAAGCTGCTGATTCTCATCTCGCGCCAAACCTCACTATAATCTGTATTCTTCAAAAGCATCAAATCGCGGGTTTTCTCCGCCCATTCTTCGTATACCTTGGCAATTTCGTCAATCCCTTCAGGATCCTTTTGCAATCCAATGTAATGCAACTGAATCAGGGCAATCAAACTGTAATTCACGATGCCCATAAATTCGCCGCGCACATCATCGCCCACGGCATTTCTACCAGTCTCTTCGATGTTGCGAATCCGCTGCGCCTTGATATAAATCTGATCTGTGAGACTGGAAGGACGAAACAACCGCCAAGAGGTGCCATAATCTTGATTTTTCTTCAAAAACACTTCCCTACAGGCGTTCAAAACATGGGTATATTCTTGCTTGGTGTTGCTCATAAAAATGCGAAGATAATGGCTATATTGCAATTATGCAGACGTTCGAAGAACTCTATCAAAAACTCAATACAGAACAGCAACTTGCCGTTGATGCCATTGAAGGACCTGTCATGGTTATCGCGGGTCCTGGGACCGGGAAGACTCAAATCTTGGCCACACGGATTCTGAATATTCTGAAAAAAACAGATACGCAGCCGCAAAATATACTTTGCCTCACCTACACCGAAGCGGGTTCCACTGCGATGCAAAAACGACTCAGCCAATTTATGGGTCCGGATGCTTACAAAGTCCCCATTTACACATTCCATGGGCTTTGCAATAAAATCATTCAAGACTATCCTGAAAAATTCTCTAGGCGCGAGCTGCGTGTGATGGACGAATTGGATAAAATTGATTTGGTGCAAGGACTCATCGAAAAGCTCCCCGCCCAATCGATCCTGAAATCGTACAATGAAGATGCGCAACAGATCCGTAAGGATTTAACCAAGTTATGGGCGCTAATGCAATCGGAAGAAATCGATGCGTCGCAAATCAATGATTGGATTACTTTTCTTAGCGATCACGACAATTATAAGCTAGCATTCCCGAACCACACATATAAAGTGAACCGTGCGCCCAACATGGCTGGTGATCTAAAAATGAAGGATTACGACCAGGCGATGACATCGTGGAAAAAGGCAAAAGCGGCGGCGGACCTTTACGAGAATTACAAAGAAGCGAAAGCGGCGGAAGGCTTGTATGAATTTTCTGATATGTTGGAATGGGTGGCCAATGCCTTTGATACAGACGAGGAACTACTGATCACCTACCAAGAGCAATTTCAATATATTCTGGTGGACGAATACCAAGATACAAGTGGAATCCAAAATCACATCCTCTATAAGCTTATTGATTATTGGCAAGACGAACCAAATTGCTTTGTGGTGGGCGATGACGACCAGAGCGTTTATGCTTTCCAAGGCGCAAAGGTGAGTAACATGCTCAAATTTGCTGAGAAATACGAAACCCATTTAAAGACAGTGGTTTTGGTGAAAAATTATCGCAGTACGCAGCCCATCTTAGACAGCGCGAAACGATTGATCGATAAAAACACATTGCGCTTGGTGAATCAGATGAAGGGGTTAAGTAAGGATTTAGTTGCCAGCGGTGAGAACTTGAAATACCCTCAGTTGGTGCCAAGCAATAACCTATTCAACAATGAATTTCACGAAGCGGTTGGTGTGGCCGAAACTATCAAAAAACTTATCGCCGAAGGTGAGACACCCAATGAAATCGCAGTATTGTTTCCTCAGAACAAGCACGCCTTGGTTTTGGCCGATGCATTTAACGCCGTAGAGGTTCCTTTTGTGATTCACAGACCGGTGAATATCCTGAATGAAACATTGATCCAACATTTAATCAATTGGTTGGAATACCTGTCGCTAGAATTAGAAATGCCTAACAGCGGGGAACATTTGATCTACAAATTATTGGTCAGCCCGCTTTATGATATCAGCAGTTTTGAGGTAAATCAAATGTCGGTTAGCATCTATGCCGACCGATCAAGCAGCAGAAAAGACGGCAAAGAAAAATACACCTGGCGCGAGCATATTCAAAAAATCATCAAGTCGCCTACCCAGGGCGATATGTTCACAAGTTCACCGTCTGAGGCGTTAAAAGAACTTTGGAACAACATCGAAGTATGGATTAAAGAAGCCAGTTGGCTCACTGTTCCGGAGTTGATTCGCGACATATACAGCAAAGGGGGTTATTTGGCATACGCATTGAAGTCGCATGATCAGGAATGGACATTAGAAGTGTTACAGACATTCATGGCATTTGCCATCAGAATGAGTGAGAAAACCCCATTTATGAAGCCCCACGAATTTATTGCGACGGTGAAAAAGATGATCAACAACGACATTACGGTTCCTTTAGAAAAGCGCATTGGAACGGCGGAAGGGGTTCAGTTCATTACAGCGCACAGCAGTAAGGGCTTAGAGTTTGAGCATGTTTTTGTAGTCCGCGCCAATCAAACAGAATGGGAAAAAAGCGATACAGGGAGGATGCCATATCGAATCTTATCATTGATACATGGGAAAAGCATCCAACTAAAAAATGCGACGAGCGATGAGGAAAGCAGTGAAGAACGACGTAGGTTGTTTTATGTCGCCATTACCAGAGCAAAGAAAACCTTACATATCAGCTACAATCAGAAACGTATTACGGCTACAAAGGTGAGCGATGCGATTGCTTCAACTTTTGTTTCGGAAGCGTTGGAATCAGAGGCGGGCGAATGCACAACGATACCTAGTGAACGATTGATTTTCACCAATCAGGCCATGTTATTGCGGACGTCGAAACCGAAGTTGAAATCCGACAAAATGGAGTGGATAGCAAGCAGGACTGCCAATTTCAAGTTCTCACCATCCACTTTGTATAGCATTTTGGAGTGTGGATTGAAATTCTATTTCACGCGGATTGTTCGAGTACCCGATGCGCCCTCTCCTGCTGCGGCATTTGGAACAGCGATGCACGGGGCTATGCACAAATGGGTAGATCGATGGACGAAAGACAAGGTTTGGATGAGTGAAGCGGATTTGAAAGTGCAGTTCGACAAAGAGATGTACAAGGAAAGGCATGCATTTAACGAGAAGCAATTCAAGTTAAGGATGCAGCAAGGGCATGATGTACTGCCGGCCTATTATCAGGCGAGGAAAGACGAATTCAAGCAATACAGTTTGGTTCAAACGGAGAGGATGATCAACGCGGTAATTGACGGGGTGAATATTTCAGGCTTTTTGGATAAAATGATTTTTGATGGTAATCGGGTTACTGTGGTAGATTACAAAACTGGGAAACCAGAAAATTCCGCGAAGAAGGCGGCCCCTCCGGGGCCGAGAAGCCAAGGAAAACTACCAAACCCCTACTGGTTCCAATTGGGTATCTACCAACTCATGAGCAATTTACAGCCCGGCAAATCTTGGCAGTGCAATATGGCCCTCATTGATTGCATCGAAAAAGATGAGAAGGGGGAATTTCCGCTCATCAAGCTACACTATGATGACGATCAAAATAAATTGCTCCGAGAATGGATTGCCCAAGCCAACCATCAACTACAAACCTTGGAATTTATGAATGGTTGCGGAAAAGCAGAATGCTATTGGTGCAATTTTGCAAGACAAACGGAACAGGTAATATTGATGCCACGGGAAGCCGACCACGAGGAAGGAAACAATTCAGAAACGGATTAAAGTCCCAATTTCCGACACGCTTTTTCAGAGCACAACTCCTCTGCTTTCTTACGACTGTGGTTAACTTCGGTGAACCATATTTCTTCGTCTATCACCAAACTCACCGAATGTAAATCATTCCGATTTTCCACTTGCAACTCACTATCAAACCTCAATAACTTATGGTTTTGCTGCGCCCATTTCATCACCAAGGCCTTGTGTGAAACGGCTGTGGCCATGAGTTTTTCCATGTCCAAATACTGGCCTACCAAACGCTGACTTACAAAGTCTCTGGCGGCCAAAAAGCCTTTGTCCAAATAAATTGCTCCGATCAAGGCTTCCAATGCATTGCCCCCGATGGTTTTCATGGCAATTTTGTTAGAATGCAAATCCCGTTTGATGTCCATAATCTCCACCAAACCGAGTTTACTTGCCAAATAACCCAACTGCTCCCGGTTTACAATTCGGGTGCGCATTTCTGTTAAAAAGCCCTCGTTTTTATTGGGAAATTGTTTAAAAAGAACCTCTGCAACAACGGCATCTAAAATCGCATCGCCAAGAAATTCGAGGCGTTCGTTGTTCTTTATTTGATCTACACTGCGGGGGTCCGACATAGAACTATGCCTAAGTGCCTCCTGATAGATGCGAAGTTTACCCGGTTTAATTCCCGTAACTCGGTAAATTTTATTGGAAAGTGGGTTGTTTCCGAGAAATTGTGATAGCAAACCCTTCAATGTGTAAGGATTAGTCCTCGAATTTTTTGAAAATCACAGATCCATTGTGTCCGCCAAATCCAAAAGTGTTACTCAAAGCGGCTCTAACTGTGCGTTTCTGAGCGACATTGAAAGTAAAATTCAAATTGGGGTCGAATTCTGGGTCATCCATAAAGTGATTGATCGTTGGAGGAATAATATCTTCACTAACAGCGAGGATACAAGCCAATGCTTCGATGGCACCTGCACCACCCAACAAATGACCTGTCATACTCTTTGTACTACTGATGTTCAGATTGTATGTATTTTCTCCAAAAACCGAAAGGATAGCCTTACTTTCAGCGATATCACCTAATGGGGTACTTGTACCATGCACGTTGATGTAATCGATGTCTGAAGGCACCATACCGGCATCTTCCAAGGCCACTTTCATCACATTGCAAGCGCCCAATCCCTCGGGGTGAGGAGCTGTCAAGTGGTAAGCATCAGCGGTCATTCCACCACCAACAATTTCCGCATAAATTTTTGCTCCACGGGCTTTGGCGTGTTCATAATCCTCTAGAATTATTGCCGCAGCGCCTTCTCCCATGACAAAACCATCCCGATTATTATCAAAAGGGCGACTGGCGGTCATGAAATCATCATTTCTTTCACTCAACGCTTTCATGTTTGTAAAACCTCCAACTGAAGGTTCATTCACACTGGCTTCTGAACCACCAGAAACGATAGCATCGGCTTTGCCCAAACGAATGAGATTAAAGGCATCAATCAACGAGTGGGTTGAGGATGCACAAGCAGAGACCGTACAATAATTGGGGCCTCTGAATCCATGTTTGATGCTGATATAACCTGGGGCGATATCAACAATCATTTTAGGAATAAAAAAGGGCGAGAAACGCGGAGTCCCGTCGCCCCTTGCATAGTCTACAATTTCAGCGAAGAACGTGGAGAGACCACCGATTCCGGCGCCCCAAACCACACCAATGCGATCCGGATTATACGTTTGCTGCAATATACCACTGTGATGAATCGCCTCGTCGGCGGCCACCATGGCATACTGGGTAAAAGGATCCATTTTTCTCGCCTCCTTGCGATCGAAAAAATCTTCAGTATTGAAGTTTTTTACCTCACAGGCAAATTTCACCTTGAACTTTTCAGTATCGAAGTGGGTAATTAGCCCAGCTCCGCTGACACCAGTGCGCAAGCCATGGAAGAACGAATTTACATCATTCCCCAACGGCGTAATGGCACCAAGGCCAGTAACGACAACTCTCCGGAGTTGCATAGATTATTTCTTGTTTTCTTCGATGTAACGAATGGCTTCGCCTACCGTCTGAATTTTCTCAGCCTGATCATCTGGGATGCTGATGTCGAACTCTTTTTCAAATTCCATAATCAACTCTACGGTGTCTAATGAATCGGCACCCAAGTCGTTGGTGAAGCTAGCATCAGTTACTACTTCACTTTCCTCAACGCTGAGCTTATCAACGATAATGGCTTTTACTTTTTCTGCAATTTCTGACATGATTTTATTTTTGATTTGAGTTGCAAAGAAACATTTTTTTCATGACATACAACATTAAAATTATTTTTGTGGCACACTTTGTCAGCAAAACGCATCAAATCGACCCAGTTGGGGGCAGAAATCGACCTCGATATCTTTGCCATCCACGCCCAAATACCGCCACATTACATGGCTTGGTGTCTAGATGACACTTTTTCTTCAAAATTTCAACGGCAAGACGATACCTTTTCAGTATTTTTGTCGAAGATTACAGAATCAAAGCATGTAGAATACTACTTTGAAGGCAGTGAATCCGTCTGTGAAATGTGGCTTGTGGAGAATAAAGGAAGCGGCGGAGTGCTTTATAGTGGTAAACCTACACCTGATTATTGGTTGCTTTTGCGTGCAGCAGATGAATTGGGGGGCACAGATGAATGGATTGACGGACTAAAAACGATACAATCCATCCAAATGAGCTACATTTTCCCGATCGAGAAACATGCGAAACTGACATGGTTGAGGGCTTTGAGTCATCTGTAATGGAATAAAAGCACCATGTACCAAGGTAAATTTAACAAAACAAAAATTGTCGCCACCATCGGACCTGCAACCAGCAGCGTTGAAATGTTGGAAAAAATCATTCTCGCCGGTGTTGATGTCTGTCGTCTCAACTTCTCTCATGGCACCTACGAGCAACATCAGGAAGTCATCAATAACATCCGCACGGTAAATGAAAAATTGGGTGCTAACATCGCCATATTACAAGATTTACAAGGGCCGAAATTGCGTATTGGCAAGGTGGATGGAGAAATTCACTTAATAGAAGATCAATTTATCCTAGTGACTACCGAGGAGCAAATTTCTACATCAGAAATACTTTTTGTGAGTTATAAACGCTTAGTAAAAGATTGCAAACCCGGTGAGCGAATTTTATTGAATGATGGCAAGGTCTCTCTTGAGTTTGTTGAGAAAATCAACGACACAACTTTGAAAGCCAAGGTCATAGCCGGTGGCCCATTGTCATCGAACAAAGGCTTTAACCTGCCTGATTCCAACCTAACTGTCCCATCGTTGACTAAGAAGGATTTAGCCGACTTAGATTACGGATTATCTCAGGAAATGGATTGGGTGGCATTGAGTTTTGTTAGATCCGCCGATGATATTATCGAGCTTAAACGATTGATTGCTTTAAAAGGTACGCACACCAAAGTGATTGCAAAAATCGAAAAACCTGAAGCGGTTGCCAATATTGATGAAATAATCAAAGTCTCTGATGGCATTATGGTTGCACGCGGAGATTTGGGGGTAGAAGTTCCGATGCAGCGAGTTCCGTTGATCCAAAAAACCATCGTAGAAAAGTGTTTGGCGGCGGCGAAGCCTTGTATCATCGCCACGCAAATGATGGAATCTATGATTGTAGACAGTATGCCAACCCGTGCTGAAATCAACGATGTCGCGAATGCTGTCCTTGATGGCGCCGATGCATTGATGCTGTCTGCTGAAACCAGTGTTGGAAAACATCCTCTTCGTGTTATCGAAATTATGAGTAGTATCATTACCGATGTGGAAAGCGATCGTAGAACCTATTACAAGGGGGTAAAACCAACCAATGACTCTCCCACTTTTGCGAGTGATGAAATTTGTTTTACTGCCGTTAGAATGAGCGATCACTTGCATGCTTCGGCGATTGTTGCGATGACAAAATCTGGATTTACCGGTTTTCGGGTGGCTAGTTATCGTCCGGAAGCCAATGTTTACATTTTCACCGACAACAAACGATTGCTTGCAACGCTGAACTTAGTTTGGGGTGTGCGTGGGTTTTATTACGATAAATTCGTGAGCACCGACGATACGTTTCAGGACATCATTGATATGCTCAAAGAGGAAAACATGGTACAATCAGGTCAGTATGTAATCAATTGCGCCAGCATGCCAATTCATAAAAAACAGCGCACCAACACGATCAAAGTAACTTTGGTTGATTAAACCAGGGATATTCATTCCCGTGTATATTTGTATCTGTAAACCCAATTAATGGAAGAAGTATTCGTCAATAAGGTCGCTAACAGCGGATTAATCACTTTCAATTTGGAGGAGTATTTTCCGGTGGGTGAGAGAAAATACATCGACATAAAGGACATTCTTTTCATGGGAATGGTGTTGAAAGAAAAGGACTTCAGGGATTGGGTAAAAACTCATGAATGGTCCGAATATCAAAATTGCTTTATTGCTATTGGTTGCAGCGCCGATGCCATCGTTCCTACATGGGCGTACATGCTCATGACAGCTAAGTTATCTGGCATTGCCAATGAAGTAGTCTTTGGCGATTTGCAATCCCTAGAAGCCGTTTTATGGCGAAATGCGTTGAGCAAAGTGGATTTGACTCCGTTTGTAGAGGGCAAAATTGTAGTGAAAGGCTGCGGCGATTTGCCCGTAACGGCGGCCGCCTATTCAGAAATCACTCGATTGCTAGCGCCGATGGTAAAAAGTATCATGTACGGCGAACCTTGCTCTACCGTGCCTGTGTTTAAATCAAAAGTGATTTAAACAAGTAATTTCACTGTGAAATCATAGTGAAAACATCAATAAAATAGTGGATTTTTGTAGAATGCTAAGGATGATTTTCACCTTGGGACTTGTACTAGTTTCCATCTCAACCATGACAGTTTCAGCCAAAACTAACAGCGCACCTCGCGTTCATTACAACATCAAAATAGAATCGCCACACAGCCATTACGCAAAGGTCACGCTGCGCATTGAGGATGTTCAACCCGGCGCGATGGATATCTATATGCCCATTTGGACACCTGGTAGTTATTTGGCCCGTGAATTTGCAAAAAACGTGGAATCGGTGAATGCCATTGGACTCACTGCAGATGAATCGAAAATGGTATTTATTGAAAAGCCTATCAACTTTGGCAAAACCGTTGAATTTACCAAAACGAATAAAAACACATGGCGCATTATGGTCCCCAAGGGGGTTCAGAGTGTGGAATTCACTTATTCTGTTTATTGTTTTGAGTTGAGTGTACGCACCAGCTTTATCGACGATGACCAGGCTTTGTTAAATATGGCTTCGGTATTGATGACCGTTCGGGGCAGTGAGCATTTGGGCGGTGATTTAGGCATCGACTACCCACTTCGATGGTTTAGTATTGCCACAGCGCTAGACCTAATCAACGAACCCTCAGCCGATGTGCATCCAATGTCGACCAATATGGATCTTCACGCGAACAACGTCAAAAAGTCCACGGAATTAGAATTGGAATTTGGCACATCGCATACCGACTTTACCTACCCCAATTTTGATGATTTGGTTGATGCGCCCGTTCAATTGGGGAATTTCGAAAAATTAAGATTTGACGTGGATGGAATTCCGCATGAGGTCGCCCTGGTGGGTGTAAACAACGCCAACAAGGAAAAACTCGCAAAAGACATGCAATTGATGTGTACCACGATGAAAAACATCATTAAGGAACACCCTTGCAAACGCTATACATTTATAGTCCAAAATGTTGAATCAGGTGGCGGCGGTTTGGAGCA
>ENA-OUVC01000067-OUVC01000067.1-marine-metagenome-genome-assembly--contig:-NODE-67-length-76305-cov-3.775502_pt1 | contig 76305 bp, 63 predicted proteins | sample MGYA00248622_ERZ508571 | MGnify/ENA primary metagenome ERZ508571 (study PRJEB26236, sample SAMN06267175) | marine metagenome | isolation source: Columbia River Estuary | place: USA:Columbia River Estuary... | reverse complement strand
CGCGATTTAAGAACACCTTTTGGGGGCTTTAAAAATAGTGGTATAGGTAGAGAAGGCGGATGGGATGCCTTGAAATTTTTTACAGAACAAAAAAATATTTGTATTGCATTAGGCAGTACGCACTAAAATAAAATTATATGTCGAATAGTAAAATAGAAGTAGCTGCAGCACCAAAACCAATGGGTTTATATCCGCACGCACGCAAAGTGGGTAATTTATTATTTCTTTCAGGTATTGGTCCTCGCGATCCAGAAACCGATGCTATTCCTGGTTTAGAATTAGATAAACATGGTCAGTTTAAATCTTTTGATTTTGCAGCGCAATGCCATAGCGTTTTTAAAAATGTAAAAACTGTTTTAGAAGCAAGTGGTGCTAATTGGGATCAATTGGTAGATGTAACCGTTTTTTTGGTAGACATGAAAAGAGATTTTCATATCTATAATAAAATTTATGCAGAATATTTTTCTAGCAATATGCCTTGCAGAACTACAGTAGGCGTTACTTCTTTACCATCTGCTATTGCAATAGAATTGAAATGCATTGCTGTAGTTGAGTAGTTATACTTCGTAAGTAACACCTTCAATCGTAGCAAAGGTATTTGGAAAAATACTACGCGCTTCTTCTTCAAATACCCGCACATCTCTATATTTACTAGAATAGTGCCCTAGCAATAATTTTTTTGTTTTGGCTAATACCGCTAACTGCGCAGCTTGTTTGGCTGTGCTATGAAAACGGATTGCCGCTTTGCTTTCGTCTATTTCTAAATAGGTACTCTCGTGATACATGGTATCACAACCGGTGATGGCTTCTAAAAAAGAAGTAGTAAATAAAGTATCGGCACAAAAAGCATATTTTTTTGGAGCAGTACCCTCATCGGTTAGCCATTTGTTTAAAATGGTATTGCCTTCTTCATCAATATAATCAGCACCTTCTTTTAAAGCGTCATAATGCGTATACGGAATTTGATAAGATTCGCATGCCGCTGCATTGATTTTTCTTGCGCGCGATTTCTTCTCCATCAAAAAACCATAACAAGGAATACGATGCTCTACCGGAAAACTACAAACACTAAAACGATTCGTGTTTACTAGGCATTCGTCTTGCTCAGAAAGCTTGCAAAAAGTAAGTGGAAATTGAATATGGCTATCGCCAGCTTTGAAAATAGCCTCCATAATAGCAGGCAATTCATCTGGGCAAAAAATAGTTAAGGGCGCTGTTCGTCCTAATAAATTCATAGAATTTAATAGGCCAGGCAAACCAAAATAATGATCGCCATGCATATGGCTGATAAAAATATAGGCTATTTTATTTTTGCGAATACCAAAACGTTGAATTTGTTCTTGTACACCCTCGCCACAATCAATCATACACAAGGTTTCGTCATCTACTTGTACAACTTGAGAAGTAGTATGGCGACCAAAGGCAGCCAAGGCAGAATTGTTTCCTAGAATGCTAACTTTCATATGATTAATCTAATCCATTTAATAGGTCACGCTCCAAATTTTCCATGCGTACAATGTCTTCTGCTTCTATAAATGAGGGTGTAATATTAAGTGTGAAATGTAAATTTTGCGCTTTCAATTGTTGTAATAACTCGTCTTTAAAACCTGTACAAACAAAAGATTGATTTTCGTTGTAGCATTGATTATGGATGTTCTCCAAAAATGCACAAGCAGCTGCATCTAGGGTTTGGCAAGCACTAAAATCTACAATAAAATTAGGGCTTTCCTTTTCTGACAGCTGAACGCAGCTTTGCATAAGGTTTTCTGCCATTTTTACATCAAAATGTGCGCTTGTGACTGAAATTAAAGTATAATCTTGTTTGGCATCAAAATTGAACATAGATAAAAGAGAATTAAACAACAATCATTTTAACGGATTGTATTTTATGAATAGCGTTTCCGTTCGTAAATTTATAAAAATTAAATGGTTGAATTATAAATAATATTATTGAACTAAAAAATTCATTAATACAAGCAAAAAAATTTACTTTTAGCATATAAAGAACTGGCTATGGACTCGAATTTTTCACAAAAGGTAAAAGATATAATCTCTTATAGTAGAGAAGAAGCATTGCGTTTGGGCAATGATTTTATTGGAACAGAACATTTATTATTAGGCTTATTGCGTGATGGAGAAGGTGTAGCTATAAATTTATTGCATCAAATGCAGGTAGATTTAAATAATCTAAGAAGAGATTTGGAACATGCAATTAAAGATAAAAATTCAAAAACCGTTTCTCAGATTAATAGCTTACCGCTTACCAAGCAAGCAGAGAAAGTAATACGCATCACTGTTTTAGAAGCTAAGCTTCAAAAAAGCCCTTCGGTAGAATCAGAGCATTTAATGTTATCTATTTTAAAAAATAAAGACAATGTAGCGACACAAATTTTGCAAAACTACAATGTTGATTACGAGTTGTTTAAAATAGAATTAATGCAGATGCTAGGCGAAACACCAAAAAGTAATTACGACGATTATGATGAAGGCAATCCATTTACTGGTGATGATAAACAGCCTGAAATGCGTAAAGCAGCTAGTGGTGGTGGTGCCAGCAAATCTAAAACACCGGTATTAGATAATTTTGGTAGAGACATTACCAAAATGGCGGAGATGGGCAATTTAGATCCTATAGTTGGTCGTGAAAAAGAAATAGAGCGCGTATCTCAAATTTTGTCTCGTAGAAAAAAGAACAATCCTATTTTAATTGGTGAGCCAGGTGTGGGTAAAACTGCCGTGGTAGAAGGTTTGGCCTTACGAATTGTACAAAAGAAAGTATCGCGTGTATTATACGATAAGCGCGTGATTAGTTTAGATGTTGCTTCATTAGTAGCAGGTACTAAATATCGTGGTCAGTTTGAAGAGCGCATTAAAGCTATCATGAATGAGTTAGAAAAAAATAGAGATATCATTTTATTCATCGATGAAATACATACCATTGTAGGCGCTGGTGGAGCAAGTGGATCTTTAGATGCTTCTAATATTATTAAACCAGCATTAGCTAGTGGCGAATTACAATGTATTGGTGCTTCTACTTTAGACGAGTACCGTATCAATATTGAAAAAGATGGTGCCTTAGATCGTCGTTTTCAAAAAGTATTGGTAGAAGAACCTAGTGTAGAGGAAGCGATTACAATTTTGAACAATATCAAATCTAAATACGAAGATTATCATAACGTATCGTATAGTGTTGATGCTATTACGGCATGTGTAAAATTATCGGATCGATATATGACCGATCGTTTATTGCCCGATAAAGCCATTGATATTATGGATGAAGTAGGTGCACGTGTGCATTTGAAAAACATCAATGTGCCGGATACCATTATTGAATTGGAGCGATTGATAGAAGAAGTAAAAGCTGAAAAAAATAAAGTAGTAAAAAGTCAGCGCTTCGAAGAAGCAGCAGCTTTGCGTAATAAAGAAACAGAAATAGGTAAAGAGTTGATGGCTGCAAAAGCGGCGTGGGAAGAAGATGCAAAAAATAAAAAGTTTGCTATTGAAGAAGATGATATTGCAGAAGTAGTGAGTATGATGACAGGTATTCCTGTAAAACGAATGGTAGAGGCAGAGAGTATTAAGTTGCGCAGAATGGGTGAAGATTTGAAAGGCGAAGTAATTGGTCAAGACGAAGCAATTGCAAAAGTTGTAAAAGCTATTCAGCGTAATCGTATAGGTTTGAAAGATCCTAAAAAACCAATTGGTTCATTTATTTTCTTAGGACCAACAGGGGTTGGTAAAACAGAATTAGCTAAAACCTTAGCACGCTATTTATTTGATAGCGAAGAAGCGTTGATCCGTGTAGATATGACCGAATATATGGAGAAATTTTCATTGAGCCGCTTGATTGGTGCTCCTCCAGGATATGTAGGTTACGAAGAAGGTGGTCAGCTTACGGAGCGTATTCGTCGCAAACCGTATTCGGTTATTTTATTAGATGAAATAGAAAAAGCACATCCAGATATTTTCAATATTTTATTGCAAGTATTAGATGATGGTCAATTGACCGATGGCTTAGGTAGAAAAGTAGATTTTAAAAATACGCTTATCATCATGACGTCTAATATTGGCGTTCGTCAATTGAAAGATTTTGGTGATGGTGTAGGTTTTGCTACTTCTGCAAAAGTTAATAATCAAGAAGAAGCGGGCAAAGGAGTGATAGAAAAAGCCTTGAAACGCACCTTCTCTCCTGAGTTTTTGAATAGAATAGACGATGTGATCATCTTTAATTCTTTAGAGCAAGAGCATATTTATCAAATCATCGATATTCTAATGAAAGGCGTAATGAAGCGTTTAACGGGATTAGGATTTGGACTGGAACTGAGCGATGCGGCAAAGAAATTTATTGCAGAAAAAGGGTATGATCCTAAATTTGGTGCTCGTCCGCTACACCGTGCTATTCAGAAATATTTAGAAGATCCTTTAGCTGAAGAAATTTTAAATCAGGATGTAAAAGAAGGTGAAGTTTTAATTGCCGATTTACAGGAAGCCGATCAAAAAATTGTTTTTACGAAGAAACAAGAGCCGGCACCCAAAAAAGAAAAGAAACCTAAAGCATAAAATAAAAAGCCTCGAAAGAGGCTTTTTTATTTTGGTAAAGGACAGTACAATCTCAAGGCTTGGTATTAAAATCAGGGCTTTAAAACATAGGGGTATTCACAAATACATAGTACCTTTGCCCTGCACATGGCAAGCAACCCCCACATAGCACTCGTAGGTAATCCCAATAGTGGAAAAAGCTCCTTGTTTAATGCTTTGACAGGATTAAATCAGAAGGTAGGTAATTTTCCTGGGGTTACGGTAGATAAAAAAACGGGAGTTTGTAAATTATCTGCACAAAAGTCGCTTACTATTATCGATTTGCCAGGCACTTATAGTTTATATCCTAAAAGCGCCGATGAGCAAGTCACTTACGAAGTGCTCTTAAATGCAAAAAATGAAGAGCGTCCAGATCTAGTGGTGGTCGTAGCCGATGCGTCTAACTTAAAACGCAACTTACTTTTCTGTTCCCAAATTATTGATTTACGTATACCCGTTGTAGTTGCTTTAACCATGATGGATATCGCTAAAAACAAAGGCATACAAATCGATGTAGAGGCTTTGCAAGAAGCCATTGGTGTGCCGGTAGTTTTGATTAATCCAAGAAAAAATAAAGGCATTACCTTATTAAAGCAAACTATAGATACACAATTAAGCAAAGCGTCTACGCCAGTAAAACGTGTCATAGATGCAGATGCTTTAACTTGTGTATGGTTGAGAGAAATAGAACAATTTTGTGCTACGAGTTCTTGTTATGCTGCTTTACACATTGCTTGTAATCATCAAGAGCTTTCGTTTCTAAATGCAGCACAACGCATTCGATTAGCGGCTTTGCTTGATGAAGTAAAATTTCAAAAATCTAAAATACAAGCCGAAGAAATTTTATTGCGCTATCAGCACATCAATAAAATTATGGCATTGTGTGTGCGAGAAATTACCCCAGCAAAACGAAGAGAATATACCGAACATATTGATAAAGTACTCCTGCATCCCATAGCTGGTAATGCTATTTTACTACTCGTATTATTTCTTTTATTTCAAAGCATTTTTTGGTTAGCCAATTATCCAATGCAATGGGTAGAAAGTCTTTTTGCAATGCTATCAACTTTTTTAAATCAGCACATGGCGGCTAATACCTTTTCAGATTTAATTATCAATGGATTGGTAGCCGGTATTGGTGGCATCGTAATTTTTATTCCTCAAATCATGATCTTATTTGGCTTTATTACCTTGTTGGAAGACACGGGTTATATGGCTCGAATTAGTTTTTTAACGGATCGTTTAATGCGCAGTGTTGGACTGAATGGTCGCTCTGTAATGCCTTTAATTAGCGGCATGGCTTGTGCTGTTCCTGCTATCATGTCGGCACGCACGATTCAAAATAAAAAAGAACGATTAATCACCATACTAGTTACACCCTTGATGAGTTGTTCTGCTCGACTTCCTGTGTATACTATTTTGATTAGTTTAGTTATTCCCAACAAGACCTATTTATCCATTTTCAATTTGCAAGGTTTGGTATTGATGGCCTTGTATTTATTGGGATTTGTAATGGCTTTATTGGTATCTAAAGTTTTAGCTATAGCCATTAAAGTAAAAGAGCGTTCTTATTTTTTAATGGAGATGCCCATTTATAGAGCACCTAGATGGTCAAATATTGGCATTACTATGATAGAAAAAGCCAAGGTCTTTGTTTTAGATGCGGGTAAAGTAATTTTAGTCATTTCTTTGTTGTTGTGGTTTTTGGCAAGTTATGGTCCAAGCGAATCGATGCATCAATTGGCACAAGAAAAAGAATTTTTGTTAAAACAATATCCAACACAACAAGATAGCATTCAGCATGTGATGGCTACCAAAAAATTAGCGCATTCTTATGTTGGCATCTTAGGTAAAACCATTGAGCCTCTTATTCAACCTTTAGGTTTCGATTGGAAAATTGGAATTGCTTTAATTACCTCATTTGCAGCAAGAGAAGTTTTTGTGGGCACTATGGCTACCTTGTATAGTGTAGGCGAAGAAGTAGGCACCTCAACGCTCGAACAAAAAATGCAATTAGCTACGCACGCCAATGGAACTCCTGTTTATACCCTAGCCAGTGGTGTAGCCTTATTATTATTTTATGTATTTGCGATGCAATGCATGAGTACTTTAGCGGTAGTAAAAAGAGAAACACAATCGTGGCGCTATCCAATCTTCCAGTTGTTTTATATGTCGGCTATAGCTTATGCTACAGCTTGGTTAGCTTATACTTTATTGGCTTAATTTGTTTTTGGCAATAAGGTATTTTTCCATTCTTTAACAGAAAAAAATTGAAATACAAAGCCTAGTGCTATGCCCATACATGCTGTACCTAAAGCAGCGAAGATCCACTGGGTAAATACTGTTTTAGAAAATGTGGCGATAGTAATAAAGAGTAGGGTAAATAAAATTAAACGAATACAGAGCGAATAATTTTTAGGCAGTTGTAATAATTTTACTGCATAAAAGAAAGCGTATAAAGCCACTACCCATTCCGTTAGACAAGCAATTTGAGCGCAAGCTAATGCTCCCTTAGAAGGTATAAAAAAGAAGTTTAAACTTAGGTTGATGCACACGCCTAAACTAGCCATTCCAATCAGCTGTTTCATATTACCATTAGCCGTCAGTAAAGTGCTATAGATATAAATAATACCAAAAGCCGGGAAAGAGGCCATTAGCCAAGCAAATACTTGTGCATCATACGTACTTAATGGATGATACAAGAAAGCCATTATTTCTTCGCTCCATACTATAGCGATACTGGCTATGATAATGGTAAAGGGCAATAATAAATGCACAGCTACTTTTACCAATTCGTTTATTTTTTGTTTTGCAGCCAATTGCTTGCTAAACATAGGTAAAAGCACCCCAGCAAATAAGAGCGCAATCATATTACCTACATCTAATAGTCGATAAGCTGATGCATAAATTCCATTTTCAAAATTTCCATTAGGATGTAAGCGCTCTAAGAGCAAAGCATCGCTACGCATATAGATGCTCATTAGAAAAATCAAGGCAGCATAGGGCAAACTATCTTTGATAATCTGTACTATACGAGCACGATTGATACGATTCCAAAAAGGTTTTTTATACAGCAGTTTTAAAATCCAGAGCGCAATAATTACACTCATTAAATAACTGCCTAATTGCGCTATGACAAACCAATGAATATTAAACGCAGCACTTGTTTTGCTATTTAAAAATAAAATGCCACATATACCAATCATTAAGAGCTTATCTAAAATAGATACGATGCCGTCTAGTTTAAAAAAATGAAGGGCGCTGATGATACTTCTAATGTATTGCAGAAAGCTATTTAAAAATTGAATACCGATTATGCCCATCAACAAATATCTTTCTTGAGCTGTATGCTGAAGAGAAAAACTTAAGCCCATTATAATACTTGCATAAAGGGCAAATAAAATAAGTTTAGCAAAAAGGGTACTAGAAAATAATTTACCTACTTGATCGTTCGATTGAGCAATTGTTTTATTTGTATAATTAAGGATGCCCATATCTAAAATAATCTGAAACACTAAGGTAGTATTGAGCAAAGCCCAATAGGTACCGAATTGCGTATAGCCTACTTTGTTTTGTACCGTTCTATCGATAAAAAAAACCCAAAAAGGCTTTATCAATACATTGACCAGTATTACAAAAAATAGATTTTTTACAAAAAAGCGTTTCATCTTCTGTAAAAGTAAAAAAACGATTTATAATGCCGCCTATTCATACAATTTATTATAAAAAATAACGTTATTAAATAGTACTTTTGCGACGCTTACAACGAATATGCGCATAGCTGTAAATACACGACTTTTACTAAAAGGGAAATTAGAAGGCATTGGCTGGTTTACGTTTCAGACCTTGAATCGTATCGTAGCTGCTCATCCCGAGCATAGCTTTATATTTATCTTTGATAGACCTTATGATGCATCTTTTGTATTTGCAGACAATGTAATACCTGTTGTAGTGCCACCACCGGCAAGGCATCCTATTTTATTTTATTGTTGGTTTGAATGGTCGATACCTTATGTATTAAAAAAATACAAAGCCGATTTGTTTTTATCACCCGATGGTATTGGTTCCTTACGCACTCAAATTCCAAGCGTGCTCGTTATGCACGATTTAGCCTTTGAGCATTATCCAGAGCATTTGAAATGGAGTCATAGTGTATTTATGCGCTATTATTCTAAGCGCTATGCAAGACATGCCCAACAAATAGTGACCGTTTCTAATTTCTCTAAGCAAGATATTGTAGATCGTTATCATATAGATCCTGCTAAGATTTCTGTGGCTTGTAATGGATCCCATAGTGCTTATCAGCCCTTAAATTGGGAGCAGCGAGAGCAGGTAAAAAAAGAGTATGCGCAAGGAGAAGAGTATTTCATTTTTGCAGGTGCGCTGCATCCAAGAAAAAATGTAGTAGCCTTATTGAAAGCCTTCGTATTATTTAAAAAAAGGAATCGTACCAATATGAAGTTGGTGGTAGTGGGTAGATTAGCTTGGAATTATGAGGAGGTAGAACAAATGCGCGATGCTATGCCATTTAAAGAAGATGTGATATGGGTTGGTTATAGTGATGTAAATCAGTTATGTTCTATTATAGGTGCTGCTTATGCAATGGTATATCCTTCTTTGTTTGAAGGCTTTGGTATTCCTATTTTAGAATCATATTATTGCGATGTGCCTGCTATTGTAAGCACTACTTCTTCTATGCCAGAAGTGGGCGGTGATGCAGCTTTATATGTAGATCCGATGGATGATCAAAGCATCGCCGATGCGATGACTCAAATGTACAAAGATGAGTTGCTCAGAAAACAATTAATAGAAAAAGCGAAAGTGCATCGCACACAGTTTACTTGGGATAAAGCGGCGGATGTATTGTGGCAAGCAATTCTAAAAGCAGTTGAATAAAATGCTTATCTACTTTGCTGTTTTGTAAATAGCATTACATAGCTAATGATTAGTAATAGCGTAGTAATTGTTGAAGCAATAATTTTAAGAATTAAATAGCCTACATTTTCCATACTCCACAACTCAATTACAAAATAAGCAGTATGATGTATGACAATTAAAAATGCAGCATAGGTTAGGAAAGGCGTCCAGTTCATATTTTTTACAGAAGGCGCTTGTGCTTTATAATCACTTAAATGTTTAGGTAAAAGAGCGTTCAATACATTGGTACGTAGATAGGCCAAGAGCACCGTTGCAAAGGCATGAATACCTGGAGTATTCATAAACGCATCAACACTTAGTCCTGTTAAAAATCCTATTACTAAAAGTCCAGCAACGGGTACTTCAAAAGGAAGTAATAAAATAAACAACGGGTATATATACGGTATAAAAATTGGAAACCCATAAGGTTGCGACCACCAACGTAAGGTAATCTTATTGAGAATAAGTACTTGTACTGCTAAAATGATACAAAAGCGAATGAAATTTTTAATGATCGTTCCCATAGTCTTATTTATTAGCCTCCTCCAAGTCCATTTTTTCTTGTAAAAAGGTATTTTCTACCACATAAACATATTGAAGATTTCTGAAGTTGACAGCCGTATGCAAATAAATTCGTTGCATACTATTTTTCTTAATCAACTCTACTTTAAATACACGTCCGATTAAAATATTCTCTGGGAAAAAAGAGAAATTTGTAGTCATTACAGAATCCCCTCTTCTAATTTTTACTTCTTGCGAAACATCTTTCATAATCAACACATCGGGTTTGCCTATCTCCCATACTACTGGACCGAAAGTGCCATCATGTAGTTTTGCACTGATTGGTTGTTTTTCAGACAAGACTGATATCACACTAGAAAAATGTTTGGATACACTAACTACTTTTCCTACCGCACCAGAGCTACTTATAACAGCCATATTTTTTTTGATGCCATCTTCACTTCCCCTGTTGATAGTAATATAATTGTCGGTATTACTTACTTCATTATTAATAACACGCGCAGTGCGATATATAAAGTTGGCATAGGTAAGTGTAACACTCGTATCACTTGCATGAAAGCCACGATTAATAATGGTATCTTTTACACGTTCCCATTGTTGTTGTTGAACAATGTGCTCATGTAATTTTTTATTTTCATTGAGCAAACTATCATTCATTCTTTTCAATTCGAAATAATATACAACTTCATTTTGTTTTTGATACAATGCGCCTACCATGCTATTAGAAGAACTAATAAGATCTACACCTTGCACTGCATGTGTTCGTGCAATGAGTATTAAGCACACAACTTCAAGTGTAATGAAAAGAATTAAATTAAAAAATCTGCGGATGAATAATATAAAATTGCGCAAGGGAATGGTATTTAAATTAAAACAGGCATAGTATTCGCTATGCCTGTTTTTCAATTTTTTATTTCATTAAGAACGGCATCTTAGCAATGTTTTTCAAGGCCATGCCGGTTCCTCTAACTACCGCTCTTAGCGGATCTTCAGCTACGTGAACAGGTAATTTAATTTTATTAGAGATACGTTTATCTAAGCCGCGTAATAATGCACCACCACCGGTTAGGTATAATCCACGACGATAAATATCAGAAGCTAATTCTGGAGGAGTAGTTTCTAACGCTTTAAGAATAGCTTCTTCAATTTTGAAGATAGATTTATCTAAAGCTTCTGCTACTTCTTGGTAGGATACCATAATTTGTTTTGGAATACCTGTTACTAAGTCACGACCATTTACCGGAATATCATCTGGTGGATTGTCAAGCACTTTCAAAGCAGACCCAACATGAATTTTAATTTGCTCAGCAGTACGCTCACCAATTTGTAAGCTATGATATCTGCGCATGGCTTCCATAATATCTGCTGTAAATTCATCACCCGCAATACGAATCGATTGATCGCATACAATACCAGCTAATGCAATAACAGAAATACCGGTAGTACCACCACCAATATCAATAATCATATTACCGGTTGGTTCTTCTACGTCGATACCAATACCAATAGCCGCAGCCATTGGTTCGTGAATCATATATACTTCTTTAGCGCCAGCTTGTTCAGCAGAGTCGCGCACCGCACGTTTTTCTACTTCAGTAATGCTAGAAGGAATACAAATAACCATTCTCCAACTTGGTGGAAACAAAGGTTTTTTTGGATAGACCAATTTAATCATCTCGCGCAACATACCTTCTGCTGCATTAAAATCGGCAATTACCCCATCTTTTAAGGGACGTATGGTTTTTAAATTGTCGTGTGTTTTTTCGTGCATCATCATAGCGCGTTTCCCAACAGCTACAATCTTATCCGTGCTACGATCAATTGCTACAATGGAAGGCTCATCAACTACTACCTGATCATTGTGAATGATCAAGGTATTAGCCGTACCTAAGTCAATGGCAATTTCTTGAGTTAAAAAGTTAAATAATCCCATTTTTATAAATCAAAATTGTAAAATAATCTGAATTGGTACAAAGGTGCGAAAAAATCACGGATTGAACCTACTTTAGTTCAACTAAATTAGAGATATTTTTTTATTTATTCAGTGAATAATTTTAGAGAACAAAAGGTATTTCTGCCTTTTGCTCAGCTTAAATTTGGGAAGCCTATTTTCTTTTTAGAATAATTCATAAATATTTCGCTATCCACCTTTTTTAAACTAACTTTGCACCTCGGGCGTTGAGCCCGAGTTAAGCTCTGCTCATCGCGCCACGAATAGGTTTCCTATTCTTTTAAATTTTATATTTATTACTCTATGCCGCGCGACAATTCTATTAAAAGTGTACTCATTATTGGTTCTGGACCTATTATCATTGGTCAAGCATGCGAATTCGATTATTCTGGATCTCAAGCTGCTCGCAGCTTACGAGAAGAAGGGGTAAAAGTTACGCTGATTAATTCTAATCCAGCTACCATCATGACCGATCCTATTGTGGCGGATAAGGTGTATTTAAAGCCATTAACCGTAGAAAGTATTGAGGAAATTTTAGAAGAATGTGATATAGATGCGGTATTGCCTACCATGGGTGGACAAACAGCCTTGAATTTGGCTAAAGAATGTGAAGAATTAGGGGTTTGGGAGCGTTTTAATGTGCGCTTAATTGGTGTAGATATTAAGGCTATTGATAAAGCAGAAGATAGAGAATTATTTCGTCAGTGGATGATTAAATTGGGCGTGCCTGTTGCACAAGCACGTACCGCTAATTCCTTATTGGAAGGTAAAGAGTTTGCTCAAGAAATAGGCTTACCAATAGTTATTCGTCCTTCCTTTACCTTGGGTGGAACCGGTGGTGGTTTTGTGATGCATAAAGAAGAGCTAGATGGCGCTTTAGATAGAGGTCTTACAGCTTCTCCTATCCACGAAGTATTGGTTGAAAAAGCCGTATTAGGTTGGAAAGAATATGAATTAGAACTTTTGCGTGATGCTGCAGATAATGTAGTGATTATATGTACGGTAGAGAATTTTGACCCTATGGGTATTCATACCGGAGATAGTATTACCGTGGCGCCAGCTATGACTTTGAGCGATACGGCATTTCAATTGATGCGCAATACCGCTTTAATGATGATGCGTGACTTGGGTAATTTTTCAGGAGGTTGTAACGTACAATTTGCCCTTAATCCAGAAACGGAAGAGATCATTGCCATTGAAATTAATCCAAGGGTTAGTAGATCATCGGCTTTAGCATCAAAAGCAACCGGTTATCCGATTGCTAAAATTGCTGCTAAATTGGCTATTGGCTATAATTTAGACGAGTTGCAAAATCAAATTACACAAACAACCTCTGCCTATTTTGAGCCGGCTTTAGATTATGTGATTGTAAAAATGCCAAGATGGAATTTTGATAAATTCAAAGGTGCAGATGATACCTTGGGATTACAAATGAAATCAGTAGGAGAAGTAATGGCTATCGGTAGAAGTTTCCCCGAAGCCTTACAAAAAGCTTGCCAAAGCTTAGAAAATAACGCAACAGGCTTAAATTATATTAGTCGCGGACAACTCCGTGCTGAAGAGTTAATAGATTATTTGAAAAGACCTACTTGGGATCGCATCTTTAAAATTAAAGAAGCTATGCAAGCAGGTGTATCTATTAAAACGATACATGAAATTACTCTTATCGATAAGTGGTTCTTATATCAAATTCAAGATATTATCGCTACCGAAAATACCATATCGCAACAAAAGCATTTAGATGCTATTTCTGAAGACTTGATGTGGAAAGCAAAAGAAATGGGCTTTAGTGATGAGCAAATAGCAGATTGCTTAAAAGACTGTAATGCGGAACAAGTATATGCTTATAGAAAACAATTAGGGGTAACACGAATTTATAAAATGGTAGATACGTGTAGTGCAGAGTTTGAAGCTAAAACACCGTATTACTATTCTGCATTTGAAAAACCAGCTTTACAAATTGGTGCTCATGCCTTAGTGCAGAATGAGAGTAAATTAAGCGATAAAAAGAAAATTATCGTTCTAGGTTCAGGTCCAAATAGAATTGGTCAAGGTATAGAATTTGATTATTGTTGTACGCATGGTTTATTAGCTATTAAAGATAGTGGCTATGAAGCGATTATGGTCAATTGCAATCCAGAAACGGTTTCTACAGATTTCGATATTGCTGATAAATTATATTTTGAGCCTGTGTATTGGGAACATTTATGGGAAATCATTGAACATGAACAACCAGAGGGTGTGGTGGTACAATTAGGCGGACAAACTGCATTGAAATTAGCAAAACGCTTACACGAAAAAGGTATCAAAATTATTGGAACAAGTTTCGATGATATGGATATTGCTGAAGATCGTGGTCGTTTCTCTGATTTATTAAAAGAATTGAATATTCCTTATCCTAATTACGGCACAGCATTTACTACCGATGAAGCTATTGAAGTAGCCAATCAAGTAGGCTATCCTGTTCTGGTAAGACCTTCTTATGTATTGGGCGGACAAAGAATGCGAATTGTTATCAACGATGAAGAATTAGAAAAAAGTGTAGTGAGTTTGTTGAAACACTTACCCGGTAATAAAATTTTGATCGACCATTTCTTAGATCGTTGTCAAGAAGCAGAAATTGATGCTATTTGCGATGGTGAAGAAGTACATATCATGGGGATCATGGAGCATATAGAACCAGCAGGTATTCATAGTGGCGATAGCCATTCTGTTTTGCCGGTCTTTAATTTAGGCCCATTAGTAGTTGATGAAATGGTGGATATTGCTAAAAAAATCGCCTTAAAATTAAATATCAAAGGTTTGATTAATATCCAATATGCTATTAAAGATAGTAAGGTGTTTGTTATTGAAGCCAACCCGCGTGCCAGCAGAACTACACCATTTATAGCTAAAGCTTATGGTGTTCCGTTTTTACATATTGCTACACAAGTAATGATGGGTGTGAAAAAGTTAAAAGACTTTACCATTGTGAAACACTTAGATGGCTTTGCAGTTAAAGAGCCGGTATTTAGTTTCAATAAGTTCCCGAATGTAAATAAAGAATTAGGCCCTGAAATGAAAAGTACAGGTGAAGCTATTCGATTTATTAAAAACCTAAGAGACCCTTGGTTTAGAAATTTATATAAAGAACGCAGCATGCATCTTTCCAAATAAGGTTCATGATACAGTATCAATTTAAAACCTTTGAAAGCTTGAGCATACAGGAGTTGTATGCTATTATGCAAGTGCGTAATGATGTTTTTGTATACGAACAACATTGTTATTATCAAGATTTAGATGATAAAGATCAAGCGTGCATCCACGTATTAGGCTGGAATGAACAGCAAAAATTAGTGGCCTATTGCAGGATATTACCTCCAGGGTTGACCTATCCTACCCATTCCATAGGTAGAGTATTAGTAATAAGTGCTTATCGTAAACAGCAATTGGGAAGAGCGCTTATGCAAAAAACATTGGATTATATCCTATCTACTTATGGCAAAGTGCCTTTAACCATTGAAGCACAACTCTATTTACAAGCCTTTTACGAATCTCTTGGTTTTGTGAGAACAAGTGACGTTTTTGATGATGCTGGCATAGATCATGTAGAAATGCAATTGCACTTATAAGCAATTCGTTAAATCTCTTTACGAATCGTTTTTATTGCTCTATTCTGTAATACCTTTGCAAATAATATATTTTTTATGGCTACACAAAAAAATCCGCAAGACAGCTTTAATATAATGAGCGAATTGGTATTGCCCAATGACACCAACACCTTAGGTAATTTGATGGGAGGAAAGCTAATGCATTGGATGGATATTGCAGCAGCAATTTCTGCAATGAAACATTGTAACTGTCCAGTAGTAACCGCATCTGTAGATAATGTGTCGTTTGCTAACCCTATAAAATTGGGTAATTTATTGACCTTAGAATCAAAAGTTACCCGTGCATTTAATACCTCAATGGAGGTATATATAAAAGTATGGGGTGAAGATTTATCAGCGCAATATAAATATGTTAGTAATGAAGCCTACTTAACTTTTGTAGCCTTAGATCCTAATGGGAAACCAAGAAAGGTACCTGAATTGATTCCAGTTACAGAAGAAGATCAAAAAATGTATGAAGGTGCTATGAGACGTAGACAAGTGCGCTTGATTTTAGGTGGCAAGATGAAACCTGAAGATGCAGGCGAATTAAAAGCATTATTTATTAAAGACTAATTCATGCTAGACAGAACTACGGCACCGCTTATTAAAGATCCTATTCATTTCAATTTTGAATTGCCCGCAATAAATACATATGCACTCAGCAACGGCGTGCCCTTATATTGGTTGCATGCTGGTGTGCTCGATGTAGTAGAAATAAATTGGATTTTTGAAGCAGGTATTTGGCAAGAACCACTTCAAGGTGTAGCAAATGCAACAGCTGCTTTATTAAAAAACGGTACTACTACACAAACGGCGAAACAAATTAATGAACAATTAGAATTGTATGGTGCTAGTTTAAAAATTGGTGCTAGTAATGATTATGCATCTATTACCTTACATTGTTTAGTTAAACATGTGCCAGCCATATTGCCTACAATAGCAAGTATACTTTTTGATGCTTCTTTCCCAGAAGAAGAACTAGATATATTCAGAAAAAATGCACTTCAACGTTTAGCTATCAATTTAAAACAATGCGAGTTTGTAGCCAATCAAAAAATTGATGCGCATGTTTTTGGAGCGCAACATCCTTATGGTCGATATACTACCAGTGCATCTTTAGAGGCACTTACAAGTGATGTGTTACGTTCTTTTCATAAAGAGGCGTATCAATTGAATTCTTGTAAAATCTTTATGGCAGGAAAAATTGGACAACAAGAAATTGATTTAGTCAATCGTTATTTTGGAGTTGCATCTATTGTTGCTCATACTAATAACATACAAAAAGAATACTCGATAGCAACAACTACTCCATTTAAATCGTTTATAGAAAACGATCCAAATGCAGTACAAGGTGCTATTCGTATAGCAAGAACTATACCCAATAGACACCATCCAGATTTTGCACCCCTAGTGGTATTGAATACCTTATTTGGTGGTTATTTCGGATCTCGTCTTATGAGTAATATTAGAGAAGACAAGGGTTATACCTATGGTATTTATAGTTCGCAATCTTCTTATTTACACTCCGGAATGCTCTGCATACAAACAGAAGTAGGAAAAGATGTTTTGCAAAATGCTGTTGATGAGATTTATAAAGAAATGAATCTTTTACTTCATGAAGCTATTGATGAGGAAGAATTATTATTAGTAAAGAATTATTTATTGGGAAGTATTTTGGGAGATTTAGATGGCCCCTTTTCAATTATACAAAGATGGCGCTCTCTAATTTTAAATGGACTTGATCAGCAGACTTTTAATAAGAATATAAATACCTATAAAAATATTACGGCAGAAGAATTACAGCAATTGGCTAAAAGATATTATTTAGCAGCTGATTTTTTTGAGGTACAAGTAGTTTAACAATAGTTTAAAAACAACTAAAGCCTAAACTTTAGTTTTGGAAAAATAGTTATGAATAAAATTGTAGTTCTTATTACTTTAATTTTTTTGAGCTTTACAACAATGGCTCAAGGAATAAAAATTGAAGGTAATTTAAGAGATGAAAAAAATAATGCGGTTAGTTTTGCTACGGTTAATTTAATGGATGTAAAAAACCAGAAAGCTATAGCCGGTGCTCAAAGTAATGAAAACGGACAATTTACAATTTCGCTTACTACAAAAGGTTTATACGCTTTAAAAATAAATACACTCGGTTATAGCAATTATACTTCAGCTAATATATTAGTTACTAGTTTAGATACACTAATTAAAATTAGCAACATAAAACTTAAGCAGCAAAGTAAAAATTTAAATGTAGTAGAAGTGAAAGCCGAAAAATCCATGATGCAAATGGATATTGACAAGCGTGTATTTAATGTAGAAAAAAATACGACAACTAGTGGAGGAAGTGCAGCTGATGTTTTACAAAATGTTCCTTCAGTAGCAGTAGATTTAGATGGAAATGTAAGTTTAAGAGGAAAAGGTAATGTAACTATTTTAATAGATGGTAGACCATCTACTATGTTAGGTAGCGATGTAGCCGCGGCACTTCAAAGTCTTTCGGCAAATAGTATCGAAAGCGTTGAAGTTATAACCAATCCATCTTCAAAATATGATGCTCAGGGCATGTCGGGCATTATTAATATTATTACAAAAAGAGATAAAAAATTTGGCTTGAATGGCGTAGGCACCATTGGCATTGGAACCTTAAATAAATATAATGGGAGTGTAAACTTGAATTTAAAAAACAACAAATGGAATGTTTTTTTAAATGCCAATGGAAGAATTAATAATACCTACAACTATGCTACAATAAACAGAAGTAATAAAAATGATGTTATCCGCTCCGATAGTTATGAAGATAATGACAAATATCGTTTTGGTGGTATGGCCTCAATAGGCGCTGAATATACTTTTAGTAAACAAAATGTAGTGATGTTTACACAATCATTAAATAGAATGAGATTTGGTAGTGATGCCAATACCAGATATGAAGTGTATAACGGAAGCCTGCAAACACTCTTACAAGATAGGCATGGTAATTTTGATGGCGGACCTATATCTACAACTTCAGCATTGAATTTTAAACATAAATTTAAGCAGCCAAAACAAGAAATTACTGCAGACCTTTCTTATTCGCATACGTGGATGAAACGTGAGCAAGATTATGCCACTACCACGACTAATTTTTTAATAATGCCCCCAATGAATATTGTTTCTCAATTGAATCAAAATGCACCAGGGCAAGGCAATATGAATAATTTTACGGGTATGATTGATTATACCATGCCAATGTTTCATGGTAAGGGTAAATTAGATGCGGGTTTAAAAACACAAATTAGTCACTTTGATAATAGCAATACGCCAACTAAAAATTATGGCGATCCAACGTACACGACTACTGATACGAGTATGAAAAGTGATTACAATTACAATATGAGAATTGATGCCGCTTATATTAATATGGCAAATACTAAAGGCAAATGGGGTTATCAAGCTGGATTACGTTTAGAAAATGCAACTTATAGGGGTACTACAAATATTTATTCTGTATTGAATTACGAAAATAATTTTTTGAATTTATTCCCCACTACCTATATTTCTTATCAAGTTTCGCCTAATCAAACATTTTATTTAAGCTATTCAAGAAGAACCAATAGACCTGGCTTTAGAGACATGATGCCGTTTTTAGATTTGTCTAACCCTCAAGATTCGAGCATGGGTAATCCAAATTTAAAACCTGAGTTTATACATAATGCTGAACTTAATTTTAACAAGCAATTTGAGAAAGGACATCAGCTAATGTTTAGCACCTATTATCAATATACGGAGAACTTAATAGAAAAATATAGAGTGTTTTATAGTGATGGCACGAGTTTTACACAACCTCAAAACTTAAATAAAGGCGAAACTTTTGGTGCAGAGCTTACTGGAAAATTACAAATTTCAAAACCTTGGGATGCTAGTTTCAATTTTAATTTGTTTAAAACGAATATCATAAACAACGTTATTAGTCAGGCCGTAAATACAAATGGAACAAGTTGGTTTACTAAAGTGAATACAACTTATAAATTAAACCAAGGCAGTTCAATACAGCTTAATGCCAATTACGAAGCGCCTAAAGTAACAGCACAAGGTAGAACCCAAGAAGTATATTGGATTGACTTGGCCTATAAAGCTAATTTTTGGAATTCAAAAGGAAGTGTAACCCTTTCTATTTCAGATATATTGAACACTAGAAAGTATACGAATATTTACGATTACAGCAATTACTATCAAGTTAATTACAGAGATCGAGAAACCCGAATAGCAAATGTTACTTTTACTTATAGAATAGGAAAAAGTGATCCCAAAGCACCAGCTAATAAAAGAGGAAGAGCAGAAAAATCTCAAAATATAGAGGATAAAAAAGTTAAAAGCAGAGATAATCTAATGAAAGAGGGAGATGATAACAACGAAGGAGGCGGTGAGCAACCCAAACAGCCATCAAATTAAAAATCAATTATAGCGTTATGAAAAAGTATGTTTTAGGTATTTTATTATTAAGTCAGGTTAGCGCAGTTATTGCACAAAACAACAAAGCTAACACACTACAATCAGTAATTAATAAAACTGTTCTCTCTAACAGTGATATTAGTACAGGATTAAAAGAAGCACTTACTATTGGTGCAACAAAAGCAACTGGCCAATTGGCAGTGCTAAATGGATTTTATAAGGATTCTTTAGTTAAAATTTTAATGCCCGCAGAAGCAGAAGTAGTAAGTACCCAATTAAAAAAAATTGGATTGGGTTATTTAGTTGATTCTGTAGTCTTATCTATGAATAGAGCTGCTGAAAATGCTTGTGTGAAAGTGGCTCCCGTATTTATAGGCGCTATAAAGCAAATGTCTTTTCAAGAAGCGGTAGGTATTTTAAAGGGGTCTGATAATGCTGCTACAGAGTATCTAAAAGTAAAATCTACAGACTCGTTAAAGCTACTTATAGAGCCCATTATTGGTAATTCTTTAAAACAAACAAAAACGATAGAGCTTTGGAATGCGGTATTTAAAACGTACAATAGAATCCCTTTTGTACAAAAAGTAAATCCAAATCTAAGCATGTATGTAACAGAAAAAACAATGCAGGCTGTATTTTTGAAAATGGCTTTGGAAGAAAAGAAGATCAGAACCAATAGCGCAGCACAAACAAGTACAATTTTAAAATCAGTTTTTGGAACGAAGTAGTTACTTATCCTACTAAAATCAATTAATTTTGTAAAAATTATTTCAACGTATTGTATATATGAGCCCGGAACAAGCAACAACCTTATTAGATTGGTGGCAAGAACAATCATTTGATAGCAAATCTTTATTTGCCTTATCAGCAGAAGGTACTTTAACATTAAAGGAATCTAGTCTTTACCCATCTCGAGAGATTGCCCAATTAAATTTGCAAAATTTAAGTGTAACTGTAGCTACACTTCAAAAGAAATTTGATGAAGCACAATTAAAAATTCAAGAATTACAAGAGGAATGGCAGCAAACAGAAGAGAAGGTTAAATTACATGGTAAGGTACAGCGTTATAAAGAGTATTTACTAAAAGCAAAACTTATAGGTAATTATGAATCGTTATTACAAGTTTTAATTGGGTTTGAACAAGAGACTAAAGCGCTTCATGAAGATGTGGTTTTAAAAAAAGAAGCTATAATTAAGCAATTAGCTATCTTAATAGATGGCGGTAATTTTAAAGCCATTACAGAAGAAATAAAAGTAATGAATGAGGCATGGAAGGCCATGTCTAATGCTGATTATACGCGTAATGATAAATTGTGGAAGCAATTTGAGTCTTTAAAGAATGATTTCTTTGAAAAAAAGAAAGCACATTTTGCCAATCAGGAGAAAGATTATATCAATAATCTAGATTATAAAATGGAGTTAGTAGAAAAAGCAAGACAATGGTCTGTTTCTGAAAATTGGAAAGAGGCTACTTCATTTTTTAATGCTTCCATTGAAGAGTGGAAAAAAATAGGTCCTACGATGTATGAAAAAAATGAGTCGCTATGGACTGAGCTTATGCAATTAAAAACAGATTTTTTTAATAGAAAAAAAGATAATTACGCTAAGATTGAAAAGGAGCAAACCGAAAATCTAACAAAAAAATTAGCGCTTATAGATCAAGCTATTGCTTTACAGCAGGATACCAATTGGAATGAAACTACGCAGAAAATGCAAGACTTAACAGAGCAGTGGAAACAGATTGGCAGAGTGCCTAGTGAAAAAAGTGATGAAATTTGGAACGCATTTTCTGCTGCTAAAGATGTTTTCTTTGCCGCTAAAAGAGCACATTTTGATGAGTTTAAAATTACACTAGAAGATAATTTAATCAAAAAAGAGACTATTGTAAATAGAGCTTTATCATTAAAAGATTCTTCTGATTGGAGAGCTGCTACAGACGAGTTCTTAGAGCTTATGGAATCATGGAAAAAGACAGGTCCAGCGCCAAGACAGAAAAATGAAGAATTATGGGAGTTATTTATAAATGCGAAGAAAACGTTTTTTGAACGAAAAGACGCAGATAGAGAACGACGTAAAAAAGCAGCCATAGCCTATGCAGATAAACGCAAAGAACAACAAGTGGAATTCTTAAAACAACTAAAAGAAGAATTGGCTGATGAAGAAGCAAAACAAATTGAGTTTTCAGCATCTTTACAAAATTTAGAAGACGGACCAAAAAAAGAACAGTTAAAAGAGCATTTAATAAATTTAATTGAAGAAGGTAAACGCCTGATAGAAAAGAAAAAACAACTAATTGCCAAAACAGAACAAGAACAGCAAGCCGCTGGTAAAGAATAAAAAAAGTCGAGCATTAGCTCGACTTTTTTAATAGGCATCGGGAACAAATAAATCTTCAAATCGCGGACAGCGCATCATAGCTCTGTTATTAGGGAATTTATAAAAGCCTCTCCAACTTATACTAATTTCGTATGCTCCAAATCCTTGATTATAATTTTTTAAAGTGCTATTTGTTGCGTCGTAGCTCATAGCTATTGCATATTTTTTAAAATCACATTTTACCACACCAATATAAGCGTCGTTTATTCTACTAAAAGCACCTAGGGATAGAATTATATGATTTTTGTAGTTGATTGTGCTAATGGGTTTGAAGTTTATAAACCCTCCAATTATCATTTCTTCATAAGGTGATTGTTTGGTATAATTAACCAATGCCGTTAAACTAAGATTATTTCCAATATTAGTTTTGAATCCCGCATGTGCACTCCATTTTTGATTGAGTTTTACAAAAGATTCATTCCTAAAGGTTTCATTAGGTTTGTTTATATGGTATAAGCCCACACCAATATAGTAATTAGCTTTGTTTTCTTTACCCATAGCACCATTTAGCGAAATCCCTGTTCCCATATCGTAATGTGTTAATGCATTATTAGTTATACTTTCTCCAATGCTTGAACTTATATTTCCATTTTGATATTGATTGTCTAATATCATTCTTGATGCATTGAAAGAGCGTTGTATAAATCCTCCTGAAAAGCCAAATGATAAATAAGTGTAGTGATATTCTTCTAGCAACTTATTATAATTGAGCATACCATAAAGTTGACTATTGTTCATGTTTATAGTACCCGCTTTATCTACTGCTGCAAATAAGCCATAGCTTACAAAATCACCACTTTCTTTGCCGATACTTTTCTTAGATTCTGCCGAACAAAACATTGTTTGAAATGGAACAGATAGGGTACTCCACTGGTTTCTATATTGTACATTGATTCTATAGTCGCCACTGAATATACCCGTTAAGGCAGGGTTTCTGAGAATATTAGCTTCATAAAATTGAGAAAGATGAGCGTCCTGCGCATTTGTAGTACTGTATACTAGCGTTAACAAAAACGTGTTGATTAGTTTTTTCATAAAGTTTATTTTATCAATGCGATATCGCCTTTAACTTGAATTAAATCACCCGTTATGCAAATAGCATCTACGGTATATATAAAAATATCATTACCTAATGGAGTATTATTAAACGTACCATCCCAGCCATTGCTATAGTCGTTTGCAGAGAAATTTGTTCTTTCAAAAAGTAGTATGCCCCATTTACTATAGATTTTAAAAGAAAGTATATTTTTTATTCCTACACCTCTCACTGCAAATACATCATTCAGGCCGTCACCATTTGGTGTAAAGGTATTAGGTAAGAAGACTTGACTATTTTCACAACGAATTTTAATATTAACGGAATCGTTGGCTGTGCATCCAAACACATTACTAACTGTTATGTAATAAACAGTGTTTTCTGTTGGATTAGCTATTGGCGTTGCGCATGTACTACAACTTAAAGTTGTAGCAGGTGTCCATGTGTAGAAATCAATATTAGAACCACTTGCGCTCAATTGTACCGAAGCTCCTGCAGTTATTGTTTGGCTCGTACCAGCAATTAAAATGGGTTTGGGGTTAACACTTAACGTCAATTGAAGCGTATCAAATGTACACACACCTTGATGAATGGCAACATAATAGATAGTAGTGCTTGGTGGAAATGCCAACGGATTATTTATTTGAGTGTTTGATAAATAGGCTGCTGGACTCCATGTATAGCTTGTGCCACCACTAGCATTCAGGCGTATTGAATCGCCGAGGCAAATAGTTTTATTACTATCTATGCTACTTGGTAATTTTGCTTGAACGCTAACAACTAAGTAGGCAGTGTCAATACAGCCATTAGCATTACTTGCAATAATTGTATAGTTAGTAGATACAAGAGGGTTTACAAATGGTGCACTACAATTGCTACAAGACAAACCTGTTGCCGGATACCAATTGATGCTATTGGAATTAGAATTAATGCTTACGGTTTTGCCTTGCCCTTCACATAAGAATAAGTTACTAGCCAAACTTATATTATTACCCTCTAATATGTTTATTGTTTTGAAGGCGGTATCTGCACAACCTACACTACTACTAGTTATTAGCATAACCGTGTATACACCCGGATTAGCATATAAATGTGTAGGATTGCTTACACTACTTGTGGTGCCATCACCAAAGTTCCAATAATAGTTACTTATAAAACCATTTGTTGTAGTTGATGAGTCGCTAAATAGTACCGTACCCGATTTGCAAAAAACACTATCTGAAACACCAAATTTGGCAATTGTTTTTTCTACTTTAATAGTATCATTTCCATATAGGACAATAACACAATTAGCCCCATCGCTCATTACTAATTTTGGCATATAATGCCCTACTTGATTATAGGTATAGGTATAACTGTTCGTACTACCCGATGTTGTTACCGTAACGCCATTGCTAAAATCCCATAATAGACTTTGCGCATTATTTGTAAGTGCGGTAAATACTATTCCAGCCGGTGCGCAGGTATTTATAGGCGAATAAGAAAATGTACCAGTAGGCCCATTTACAATAATCGTTTTAAAAGATGAGTCTATACACCCTATAGTACTCGTACTTATTAATTTGATTATATAAGTGCCTGGACTGGTATAAATAATACTAGGATTTTGTAATGTGCTATTTGCACCATTTCCAAAGTTCCATATAGATGCATTACTATTGATACTAGTGTTGGTTAGATTTACTACCAAGGGTGGACAAGAAGCAAAGGTATCGCTGGCTATAAACGTGCTTTTTGCTCCATTTATTTGTATAAAATTTGTTTTTATTATGGAATCACTACAACCTAGGTTATCAGTGATTTTTAGTTTTACTGTATACCATCCATTTAGTAAATACGCATGTGTGGGATTGGCACTTGTGGAAAAAGTACCATCTCCAAAAGACCAGAAATAAGATAAATTAGTTCCTATGGATGAGTCTGTAAAGTATAAGGTTTCTTGATTGCAGGCAATAAGTTTATTAACAGAAAACTTGGGTATGGGTTTATTGACTTGAATATAATTAAGCTTAACAACAGAGTCTTTACAGTTATGAGATTCTGTTACTACAAGTTTTACAGAGTAGCTTCCGCCCAGAGGATAAGTTGTATTTCCATTTATTCCGTTACCACTGAGCGTATTTCCATAATCCCAAGCATAATTTATAATATTAGCACCAAGTGCCGCTACACTTTGATTGGTAAAGGATACTGTAAGAGGTGCACAGCCATTTAATGTAGGGGAAGTAAAATTTACATAAGATCCATATACAGTAGTATAATTTGCAAGAGTAACCGAATCTTTACAATTATAGATATCGCTAATCACTAACTTAATAGTATATATGCCAGTATCTGCATAAGCATGGCTATTGATATTGCTTGTACTGCTAGTACTAGTGCCGTCTCCCCAATACCAAGTATAGTTACTGTAACTCGTATTTGCAAGAGCAGTATAGGTGCATACGGCTTGTTTGCAGCTTGTGGTAGTTCCTGAAAATTGGGTGATCAGGTTAAAGACGGGTACAGATAATGTATCATAGTGTATGCACCCGGTTATGGAATTCATAGCTTTTAAAATAACGGTGTAGGTGCCATTAGATGCATAGGTATGAGTAGGATTACTCGAAGTACTTGTGCTGCCATCTCCAAAATTCCAGAGGTATGAAGTGGCACCAATAGAATTATTGGTGAATAGAATTGTTTTTCTATCGGAGCAGTTTACTAAAGCAAAAGAAAATATTGCTTTTGGAGGATTTACATGAATTAAATTATTTTGTTTGAGTGTATCAATGCATCCGCCATTACTGCCAATAAGCATAATCGTATATGTTCCTGTATCTGTATAGCTATGTGTAATACTATTAGCATTAGATGCAGTAGTAGTGCCATCTCCAAAATTCCATGTATACGCTGTGCCGGAAGAAGCATTTGTAAATACAACAGGACTACCAATACATACTGTTGTTGGATTGGCGCTAAAACTAATTATTGGACTTGCTATTACATTTATGGTTCTCTGTTTTGAGTACGAGCATCCATTTGCTAATGTGTAATTTAAGTTAATGGTATAGGTGCCTGCAGTAGTATAAGTAGTAGTTGGATTAGCTATAGTAGCATTTTGCGCATTGCCCAATGACCATGCATAGGAGCTTACAGGCGAAGTATTACTAGTGCTTAAAGAAAAAGAAGTGGTAAAAGGCGTACAGAATTTTGTATTGGAAATCAAAAGACTATCTATGGGTTGCTGAATACTGATTAAATTGTTTGCAGTACTGGTGCTAGAGCAACCAACATTATTTGTAACTGTTAGTTGTACCGTAAATTGATTAAAGCTAGTATAGGTATGAGAAGGACTATTTAAGGTGCTAGTAGCCCCGTCGCCAAAGCTCCACAAATAATTACTGATACCTGAACCGGTGCTTGTATTCGTAAAATTGACTATGCCAGGAGCTGTACACGGACTTGTAGGAGATGCTGTAAAGGAGGCATTAGGAGATGGTTTTATTATAATGGTTTGTAAAAAAGAGTCGATACATGTTCCGTTTTGCGCTAAGAGCTTTACCATATAAGTTCCGGGATTTGTATAGCTATGAGAAGGGTTAGCTTGAGTTGAACTAGTACCATCACCAAAATTCCAGGTATAAGCGCCTCCTGTAGGAGAGCTTGTATTGGTAAAGCTCACTGCTTGGTTTTGACATAAGTTACTGCCTACGGTAAAACTTGCAGTAGGAGCACTAATCGTTATATAGTTAGATTGAATAATAGTATCTGCACAACCGGCCGTATTGGTTGCAATTAATTTAATAGTGTAGTTGCCAATACTAGTATACGTGTGTGAGATAGGATTTCCTATTCCACTTGTATTGTCACCAAAATCCCAATTGTAGCTTACATTACTTTGATTACTTGTAGCCGTGAAGGTAGTAAGGAGTGGAGCTACACAAGCTGATGTAAGACTGGCGGTAAATGCAGCATTGGGTTGGTCTATTAACGTAATATAATTTGTTTTTGTAAGAATTTTTGAACAACCATTATTAGTTGTTATGAGTAAGCTAACTGAATAAGTACCTAGGTTAACATAGGTATGTGTTGGATTACTAAGTGTACTGGTTACGCCATCTCCAAAATTCCACAGGTAGCTAGGGTTATTAGCCCCTGTACTTTGATTAGTAAAGGTAATCGTTTTGGGAGCGCAAACTAATCCAGAATCAGAAGCAATAAATTGAACATTAGGGGAAGCATATACCGTAATATAGGCAACAATTGTTTTTGTATTACTACTTGTTCCATTTGATGCTGTTAAAGTAACGGTATAGGTACCTGGCACTGTATAGACAGTTGTAGGGTTCTGTTGTGTAGAGTTAACACTGTTACCTAAATTCCATTGCCATGCGTTGGGACTACCCGTACTCAGATCTGAAAACTGAACAATTAATGGAGCACAGCCACTTACCAAATTGGAATTAAAATTGGCTACAACTTGCGCATAAGATAAGATACTAGAACTTAGAAATAGAAAAATAGCAAAGCTAAAAACTTTCGTTTTACTTAATAAATGCATAGACTAACGGGTGTTTTAAATAAATAACTAACTAAAAAGGTAAAAACTTATAATTTCTGTAATTGTCTTTTATATAATTGTATGGTATTTTCTAATCCTAAATAAATAGCGTCTGCTATTAGTGCATGTCCTATTGAAACTTCAAGCAAACTAGGAATTTCTTTTTTCAGAAAAGCTAGGTTATGTAAATCTAAATCATGGCCAGCATTTATTCCAATGCCTAATTTATCAGCTTCTAAAGCGCAGCTTTTATATTGTTCAATTGCCTTTCTTGGATCTATTAAATATTCTCTTGCATATTGCTCCGTATATAATTCTATTCGATCGCTATTAATTGCTTTAGCTGCGTGAATTTGCTCTATTACGGGATCTACAAAAATAGATACTCGGATATTGTTGTTTTTAAATAATGTGATATATGAATCCAATAATTTACTATTTCCAATAATATCCCATCCATGATTTGATGTTAACTGATTGCTAGCGTCTGGCACAAGCGTTACTTGTGTAGGTTTATTGTCTAAGACTAATTGCACAAATTTATCTTCAAGGGGATTGCCTTCAATATTAAATTCTGTTGTAAGTACTTTTTTTAAATCATAAACATCTTTGTAGGTTATATGGCGTTCATCTGGACGAGGATGCACGGTAATGCCATCAGCACCAAATAATTCACAATCAAGGGCAGTTTTAACAACATTGGGATTATTATGACCTCTACTATTCCTTAGGGTAGCTATTTTATTGATATTAACGGAAAGCTTAGTAATCATACAGCAGATTCTATGCAAATGTAATTATTAAATTTTAAATTTATTGCGCAATTGATTATTTAATCCATATTTTCAATTTTAAAGCAATAAAATGTTGCGATTTCGTCAAGCAATTTTATTTATATTTTTGTTATCGTCTATAAGTGCTTGTACAGCTATAGATGAAAGAGCGTATGATACTACTTTCAGGATAAATTTAGCCGGAGGGCTCCATTCACTTGACCCGGCTTTTTCTAAAGATTTATCTACCATGTGGTGTGCTCAGCTTTTGTATAACACCCTAGTAGAAACAGATACAAATTTACAGTTGCAAGCAAGCCTAGCAAAATCTTGGTCTGTAGATGAGCGCCAACTGAATTATACCTTTCATCTTCGTCAGGATATTTATTTTCATCAGCATCCCCTATTTCCTAATCATAAGCCCAGAAGATTAGTAGCTGCTGATGTGGTATTTAGTTTTAAGCGATTGATAGATCCTGTCTTAGCTTCGCCAGGTGCATGGATATTTAATGATAAGGTTATTGCAACAAATCCTTTTGAGGCACCCAACGACAGTACTTTGATTATTCATTTGAAACAACCTTTTCAGCCTTTATTGCAAATGCTGAGCATGCCGTATTGCAGTGTTGTTCCACATGAAGTAGTTAATTATTATAAAGAAGATTTTAGAAGTCACCCTTGCGGTACTGGACCATTTCATTTTGTTAACTGGGATGAAGGCGCCAATTTATTATTGCATAAAAACCCTAATTATTGGGAATTTGAAAATGGCAAACGTTTACCTTATTTGAGTGGGGTACAACTATCTTTTTTTGATGCAAAGGCAACTGAATTTCTTTTGTTTATGCAACATAAATTAGATTTTGTAAATAGCATAGATGCTTCCTTTAAAGATCTAGTTTTTTATAAAAACGGCTTGTTGAAACCTTCCTTTCAAAAACAATTTAATTTACAGAAAGCTACTTATATCAACACTGAGTATATAGGCATCTTGTTAGACACTACATCAACAGTTTTGAATAATAGTCCGCTTAAAATAAAACAATTCCGCCAAGCAATTAACTATGCTATAGACCGTAAAAAAATTCTTACAAATTTTAGAAATGGTATTGGCTCAGTTGCTAACAAAGGTTTTATACCTAAGGGTATGCCCGGTTATTTTGAAGATGCACAATATGGATATAGTTATCAACCTGAAAAAGCGAAAAAATTATTAGCGCAAGTTGGTTATGATAAAAATGGAAATGCTCCTGCTATCACTATTTATACGCCAGATAATTATGCCGATATAGTAAATTTTATTGCCAAGGAGCTAAAAGAAATAGGCATACCTGTTGTTGTAGAAGTTATGCAAGCATCTATATTAAAACAACAAATGAGTGCTGGCGAACTGCCTATGTATAGGGCGCAGTGGATTGGAGATTATCCAGATGCAGAAACCTTTTTAGCTGTTTTTTTATCTACGATGCCTGCACCTCCAAATTATTCTAGATTTAAGAATAAACAATTTGATGCGTGGTATAAAGATGCCATGCAAGAAGAAGGAAGTGCTCGTTTATCGCTTTATCGTAAAATGGATAGCCTAGTAATATCGGAGGCTCCTGTTATTCCTTTATTTTATGATGAATATGTTCATCTCTACCAAAAAAATATCATTGGCATACGTAGCAATGCTATGAATAGAATAGATTTGAGAAGGGTGAAAAAGAACTAATTATTTTTTTCTTTTGTAAGCGGCTATCAGTTCACTTACTTTATTTCTTCTTATCAAGTCGGCATCTAAAGCAATGAAACTACCTACTTTTTGTGGCGCGCTTTTAAGTCCTGATTCTAATTTCTTTAGAGCATCTTTAGATTTACCAATTGCAAATAAACATGCAGCTTGTAAATAATAAAACTCAGGTTTTGCTCCGCAATGTTCTTTTGCAATTTCTAGTTGAAGCAAAGCGTCTTCAAAAAGTTTGCTTATATATAAACTCTTGATCAGCGCTACCCACGTAGTTTTAATATTAGGTTTTATACGTACTGCATTGAGGTAGCAAATTACAGCTTCATTAGGAATGTTCATATGCATTAAACAATTGCCTATGGCCATGTTGTATTGTGCATTATTGTTATCTAAATGCAAGGCTACAGCAAAAGCTTTAGCTGCTTTCTCCCATTGACGTTCGCGGGTATAGGTTTCTCCAATTTTGAAAAATATACTTGCGTCTTTAGGATTTAGTAAAGATGCTTGTCGGTAATAATAACGTGCTTTTTGAAATAGTTTTTTCTTTTCCCAACAATGACCGATAGCTTCAAAAATGATGTCTTCTGGTTGTGCTATTTCTATATGCTTTTCTAAAACTTCAATGGCTTTATCAAACCATTTTAAACGCATAAAGGCATCTGCCATGTTACGATATGCAAATTCAAATTTGTCGTCAATGGCAATACAATATTCGTAAGCGTCAGCACTTTTTTCATAAAGACGTAGTCCTTGGTAAGCAGCACCTAGGTTGAACCAAGCTGTGGCGTTATAAGGGTCTTTATCACATAATTCAGTATGTAATTCTACACTTTCTTCTAATTGTTTAGTAAAGTCTGCCCAGAAGCAAATTTTCTGTAAAGCTTCTTCATTTCTGCTATCAATCTTTACTACCCTTTTTAAAGTATCAAAAACAGCTTCAAATTCTTCTGCTTCATCATATACATCTGATAGTTCCATTAAGAGCTCTATCTGGTCTTTCTTGCCAAAATGAGCAATATTATTTTCTAAACAATCTGCTGCTTGTTTGTATTTGAGTTGATTTAAATAAATATCTGCGCGTAATAATACTGCACTTACATTTTTTTGATCTAAACGATCTAAATCGTCCAGTACTTGTAAGGCCTGCCCGTAGCGTTGTAATTGAGCTAAAATTTCTGCTTTAAATTGTAGGATGGTACTCGAGTATGGAAAATAACCTAAAGCTATTTCACAAGCTTCTAAGCCTTCCATTTCTTTGGTATTAAAAATAAAATAATCAATAATTTCTTCGAAGTCGTCTTCATCGAGCGAAATTCTAGATTGGCCATTTTTAATAGCCATATAGTCTTGGAGTAATTGCTCTAAACTTTTTCCTTCACCTTCTATAAAATCGTCATCATCAAACATGGGCAATCGTTTTAATAAAAATAAATCATAAAATAGGATTTACCTTTTTTAACTTAAAATAGTTATCAACATTTATTCCGTAATTGGTAAGTAGATGGTTTGAGTAGTTTCATTTTCAATTATATAAGGTATTCCTCCTTTTACATTTTGCATTACACTGGTGTCAAAACCTGTTCCATATAAATAATAATTACCTTTCTTTAGTTGTGTAAATACTGCTGTAGGTATACCATTCTGTATTGTAGTTTGTACAGAGTCATCATAATACGATGGCGTATTTTTGGTATTATACTTGATATACACTTTGCTGTTGGGTATGTTTAATCCATGATGTTGCGGAATTATGGATAAACTAGCATTGCCTCCTTTACCGGCAATTAACTCTTCTTTTCTACAAGAAAAAATACCAATACAACATATTAAGAATAAAAAATATCTGAATATCATACTTTTTGATTTGTAATAAAGTTAGGGTATAATTTTATTGTAAAAATGTTAAACTATGATTACCACGACAGATTACTTGCTTTACTTTCATTCCAGTTTCTGTCTAATGCGGTTACGCAATAAACATAGCTTTCATCATTTATAAACTCATCTCTATATTCTTTTTCTTTGGTTATGGCTATAATATGTTCATTGTCTTGAATAGTTATAGGTTCATTCTTATTAAATCGATATACTGCATATCGAATGAATTCTTTAGAAGGATTAGTGTGCTCCCATGCAATAAGTTTACTATGATTTATTTCAGTTGATTTTTTTAGGATAGGCGCATCCGGTGCCACCTGATCGAGCCAAGGCATGGAAGGAACAAAGGCTATACTCGGATTAGCTTTTTGGGCTATTGCATTAACTAGGTTTGGATTTAATTTGTCAAAACAAGAAAGGCTATAAAAAGAAAAACCACCTTTATTCGTTTGTTTACGAATTAGCTCAATTTCATTTTTTAATTCCTCTTCTGATGCCCAAACTCCTTTTCCATTAACCATTCTGTAAACCCCTAATCCGTAATACATATGGCGCTGGTATTTGTGTGTTTCCCACCAGGGTAACAATACCTCAAAAGCAGCAGCTTTATGATGTATTTCCCAATATAATTGTGGTAAGGCATAGTCTATCCATTCTTTCTCCATCCATAAACGAATATCGGCATATAAATCATCAAAGCAGGTTTGTCCGCCTTTTGTTGCCGACCCCTCTGGATCAACAGAAGCGTTTCTCCATACTCCAAACGGACTGATACCCAATTTGCAATAGGGTTTAATTTTTTTGATTTCTTTATTAAGAGACTTAATAAACGTAGTTACATTTTGACGGCGCCAATCTTCTCTATTAAGTTGTTCTGGATTGTAGTTGTTATATGCAAGGGCATCGTTAAATGCCACATTTGCTATTCGATAGGGATAAAAATAATCATCTAAATGCACGGCATCAATATCATATTTACGGACTACTTCTAATATAACATCTTGTATATAATTGCGTACTTGGGGTAGGCCCGGATTAAAATATGATTTACCACCATAATGAACTACCCAATCCTTGTGTTGTTTTGTAGCATGGGTTGCCGGGTTTGCATTTTTTGTAGCATCGGTCAAGGCTCTATAAGGATTAAACCATGCATGAAATTCTATATTACGTTTGTGTGTTTCTTCAATCATAAAGGCTAATGCATCGTAATATGGATTAGGTGCTTGGCCAATTTTGCCACTCAGAAAACGCGACCAAGGCTCATAACTACTTGGGTAAAAGGCATCAGCAGCTGGTCTAATTTGCACTATGGCTACATTGCAGCCTAATTGCACTAATTGGTCTAATCGTTTTATAAATTCGCTTTTTTGCTGTTGCGAACTTAATCCAGGTTTAGAAGGCCAATCTATATTGGATACGGTAGCTATCCAAGCGGCTCTAAACTCATATTTTGGATAGAGTTTTTTAGCATAAAGTGGAGTGCAGCATAGGCTAGTTAGAAAAGTAAAAATTAAAAGGTAGTATTTTATAAAGTGGAAAGACATGATGCAAATTTACAATTTTTAAAAATCAAAAAAGCCGCAATGTACATTGCGGCTTTCTATTGATGGATTTTGATTAGTCTTCTTTTTTCTTTTTAGCAGCCGTTTTTTTAGCTGGTTTTTCTGTAGCTTCATCGCCTTCTGTTACTGCCTTTTTTGCTCTCGCTTTTTTAGCTGGCTTTTCTGCAACGGCTTCTTCTAAAGGTGCTGTTTCGATTGTATTAGCTACTTCTTCATTACTAGCTTCAAAGTTTAATAAATCGCTAGCTTTTAAAATTTCATACCATTTCAACATTTTTTTCATGTCGCTGATATAAACTCTTTCTAAATCAATATTAGGATATACCGAAGAAATATAATTTTTAATTTCATCGTTGCTTGCTTTTTTGTGATCTACAAGGGGTTTGCTAGCCTCTTGTTCTCTCATTTGTGTAAACAACTCACTTAAACGAATATTCTCTTCAATGGTATAGATTTCAATACTATCTAATGGAGTTACATTATGAAGTCTTGCAGAAATAAATTTAGTACTGTTATCTGCTAAGCTTTTTACAATTGCACCATCGCTTTTTGTAGTCAATAATTGATATAAACCACCTAATCCTGTAATGGCTACGATTTCTCTGTATTGCATAAAATTGTTCTTTTAAGTGGTTGCAAAAGTAAAGTAATTTTCTTAATTCTTACTATGAATATAGTTCAATAATGCATTTTATCTCACTAAAGTTATGTCTCCTTTTAATTCTAAAGGTGTTGGGCTGGTATTGCCACAGGTGCCTTTGATATAATAATAGAAGGTACCACTCGCTTGAGGCATATCATTGTAGGTACCATCCCACGAATCACTAGGATTTTTTGTATAAAACACTTCTTGTCCCCAACGATTATAAATAGAGAAGCGCTCTAAAGTAATATCACCTAAAAATTTAATTCTAAATCGATCATTGTTTCCATCATTATTAGGTGTAAATGCATTAGGTATAAAAGGTACACAGCAATTATCAAATCGTATGGTAGCTGTAGCGGTATCTTTACAGTTGTTAGCATCTTGGATGTAAAGCACGTAAACACCATTGGCTAAATTAAAAATTGATGGATCATTTGAAAATGGATTCCAAGTATAACTGTATGGTTGGGTGCCACCTTGTACAACACTCACAATACTTGCATTGGCATTGCCTACACAATTATTATTAGTTACCTGTAAGTTGATTTGTAAAGAGTCCGGACTAGGGATTTGTATTATGGTATCTTTTATACAATTTTTACTGTCTTTTACTTTAATAGTATAAGCGCCAGTACTTAAGTTGTTAAAACTGTTTTGTGCACTATAAGTAGTAGCTGGTAACATAAGATACTGATAGCTTGGTTGTCCACCGCTTGCTGCTATGGTTACATTCCCGTCTTTAAAACCATAGCATGATACAGGGGTTATATTAACATTTGGGAATGTTAATGGTGGTAATTCTGTAAGGGTAATTGTTGTGTCTTTAATACATCCATTTGCATCTTTGATACTTAAGGTGTAAGTGCCTGCACCTATGTTTGTAAATACACTATTAGACACGAAATTGGTACCATCGATTGAATAGGTATAAGGTGGTGTGCCTCCCGTACCGTTAATACTCGCTACGCCATCTGTAAAACCAGGACAGGTAGCATTGGTGATAGGGGCATTAATAATTTTTATTTCAGTAGGTTGTGTTATGCTAATCGTAGTGTCTTTAATACAGTTGTTGTTATCGCTTACATATACGATATGTGTTCCTGCATTTATACCAGTAAGTATATTACTAGATTGATAAGGATTGGCATCATAAGCATAGGTATAAGCGGGTGTGCCGCCAGATGCAGTGACAGTAATTGTACCCGAATTGTCGCCAAAACATAAAACGGGTGTTGTACTTAAGGAAATTTGAACAGGACTTGGATTTACTAGACTGACTGTAGTATCTTTTATACAGCCTTTAGAGTCTACTACTTTTACAATATAGGTGCCAGCAAGTAAAGCACTAAAATTACCAGCAGGTCCAAAAGCATTAGTATTGTATGCATAACTGTAAGAAGGAGTTCCTCCATTACCATTTACTGTTATACTACCCGTATTGCCTCCATTACAAAGTGGATTCACAAAAGTAACTTGTATACCTACTGGGGGAGGTGCTGAGATGGCAACTGTAGTATCTTTAATACATCCGTTAATATCTTTTACATATACAGTATAGGTGCCACTGCTTAAGTTAGAAAAAGAATTGTTTAAGGTATAAGCGCTTGTATTAATTGCATAGGTATAAGGACTAATACCTGCATTGCCATTGACAACAATACTGCCATTGCTTAATCCATTACATGAAATATTTGTTGCATTTAGTGTAACGCCTACTATTATTGAATCTTGAATAGTAATCACCGTATCTTTTATACAGTTGTTTGCATCTTTTACATATAGCGTATAAGTGCCTGCAGCTAAATTATTAAATTGAGCATTACTACTATATGCTCCAGTGCCAATAGCAAATTGATAAGTAGGTGTCCCACCGTTTGCAAACAAAGTAATTTTACCAGTATTAGTAGAAGCACAAATATTTTTAATAACACTTGCGTTGATTTTTAATGCAGTAGGTTGTGTGATGGTAATGGTAGTATCTTTTATACAGTTGTTTGCATCTTTTACAAATAAGGTATAAGTACCTGCGCTAATACCAGTAAATAAAGGGTTGCTAGTATAAGCACCGCTTCCAATAGCAAAGGTATAAGCTGTTGTTCCTCCTGTGCCACCTATAGTAATTGTACCTGAGTTTTCGCCAAAACAAAGTGGTTTAGTAAAGGAAACGGTTATGCCGAGTTTGCTAGGCTGAGTGATGGTAACCGAAGTATCCTTTGTACAATTATTGGTGTCTTTTACATGAATAGCATAGGTGCCAATGCCCAAATTATTAAATGTACTATTACTTCCCCATGCGTTTTGATTAAGCGCATATTGGTAATTAGGTGTGCCACCGCTGGTGTTAATCACAATACTTCCATTGCTTAATCCAAAACACGAAATAGGTGTGACCGTTATTGTGTTCACTATAGGATTAGGTTGCGTAATAGTAATCAGTGTGTCTAAGTAGCAACCATTTATATCTTTTACACGGAACAAGAACGTATTGGCGCTCAAATTTACATAGGTGGTAGCCGGTGTAAAAATGCCACTTCCTAAAGCATAAGTATAAGGACTTGTACCGCTATTACCAATAATTGTTACAGTTCCTAAACTTTGTCCAAAACAAGGATTGTTAGTAGTAATAACCGTAGCATGTACATTAATGGAATCCATTAATGTGACGGTAGTATCACGGATACAATTAACAGAGTCTTTAATGTGAAGTACATAAGTACCTGAATATAAATTAGTGAAAATATTATTAGCGCTGTAAGGGCCAGATCCAATTGCGTATTGATAAGGAGATGTTCCATTAAAAGCTACAATAGCAATAGCTCCATTTTGAAATGCATTGCATGGGGGTTTTGTATAAACAATATTACCGCCTATTGGTGTGGTATTAGGTATAACAACATTGGTATCTCTTATACAATTATTAGCATCTTTTACATGAATGGTATAAGTACCTGGAGTTAAATTATTAAACACATTACTACTTCCATAGGCACCGGTTCCAATAGCATATTGAATAGGGCTTACTGCTCCAATTACATTCGTGATAGTTATACTACCATTATTTCCATTATAACAATTTGGCGCTACTTTGGTAATGTTGGGTAGAATTGTAGTAGGTGTATTTAAAACCACGGTAGTATCTCTAAAACAATTATTAGTATCACTCGTGCGGATAATATAGCCTCCTGGGTTATAAAACAAACTGTCGAATATATTACCAGTGGCATTGTTTTGTGTAAAAATTGTAGTAGCACCTTGCAATATTTTTACGGTTAGTGGAGCAGTACCTCCACTTGGTATTATTTTAATTTGGCCTTTTTGAGAACAAATAGGTTGTGCAACAATGCTAACAGCACTACTTGGATTAGGTAAAATTATTATGGTATAGGCTTTTGTTTGTTTACTTACTAAAGGACAGCCGTTATCTTCATAAGTAATAAAAAAAGTATACGTACCGGGTGTTGCAGTAGCTAAGTTCCAGCTAAAGGCTCCTACAGGACTAGTGGTGTTGTTATTGGTAATAGTAAATGTAGCACCTGTGGGTATACCGTTAGCAAGCATATTTATGGTATTACCATCGATATCTGTTGGGTTAATATTAAAGCTTAATGTACCATTGCTTTTACAAATTTTTAAAGTAGTGGTATCTATTAAAGTTGAGCCAGAGGAGTTGTTGGAAATATTACCGTTAGGGGGATTATTATTACAATTATTAATAACTACAAAGGTCATTTCGCGCATACTGGTGCCCACTAACACACCATTTTTGTATTCTTCAACCATGCCTACTACTAGACTTCTTTGAACGGCATTTGGAGTAAAATTCAACTGTCCATTGGTATTGTTAAAGTTAAAGGTGCCCGCTGTTGTGGCTAATGGTGCAGATCCAGAAAAGGGAGGAACATAAGTTACAGTGCCGCCAGGTTCTATACCGGTTACTAAACTAAAATTGAGTGAGTCAGTATTAGGGTCTATGGCCCCTGGATTATAGGCAGCAGCTTTGTTGATGCAGAAAAATGGAGTAGGGATTGTCGTATATACCGGAGACGAATTTGGCCCGCTTAAATTATTTAATGTTGCTATTAACGACATGATGCTGCCAGTAGGGCCTATAGTAATATTTGTTATACTATTACTTCTTCCTGCAGAACTATTGCCCATTGCCCCATTAAATTGAAAAATCCAGTTAGCAGAAAGCACATTTAATGTAACGTTAGCGGCATAAATATATCGTTTTACACCTGGTATGGTGCTCAGTGGATTCGAGCAAACAGTATTGTTTATTTGGTTATTACATACAGGGGTAACTTCAACATTAGAACCTGCCTGAATTGTAAGGTTTAAGGTGTCATACGGATTACCATTATTATAAACGATTACTTCTGGTGTTGAACTGGGAAAAGAAGGAAATGCTGTACCTGAGCAATCTCCATAAACAACTAAGTATACTTTATAGGTATTGCCAATCACATGGGTATAATAAAAATCAGCCCCATAGAAGTGGGAGCCTTTAGCGATATTACTTGTTAGGATACAAGAAAGAAGTAATGAAAAGCTAAGTAGTATTCGTTTAAATATATTCATTGGTCAATAATCAAATTATGATAAATATAGGCTGTGGTAAAACAATTGGTTAGTCTATCCACAAAAATAGACAATAAATTGCTCTAAAATGTTGGGAATTAGTGCCAATTCTTAGCCAAAATGTTAAAACAAACGACGAGAGGATTTTACTTTAGTTACAAAGTCATTGACATCTGAAACAAGTTTGTACTTTAATACGATAGCTAAGAACAGGGTTATACCTATTAAACTTCTTAGTAATAAATCAATATAAACATTGCCAATGGTAGGTATAAATTGAAAAACAACTACTATTAGTATTCCAATTAGTATGGTTAAAAAACTACTTTTTGTAAAAGGCACTAACTGTAATTTACGTTTTACGAGCAGATATTTACCTATATTAAAAATACACAGAGCAATACTGGTAGCCCAAGCAGCTCCATATACACCATATAAAGGAATACATATTCTATTAAATATCAAGATCATGAGTACTAAGGCTAAAGAAAGTAGGAAAAACGACTTATAATGTTTAGAAATACTCATTATTTCACTATTCAATCCCGTAGCCATATCTACTAAACGCCCAAGCATTAAAATCAATACCAATGGTTTTAGAGCCGAATATGCCGGTGGTAAAATAGCAACAGCATTATCCAAGTTTAAAGCTATTAAAATACCCATGGCCACTGTTGCAAATAAAATATTATTGCTAGCTCTATAATAAACATCTTTAACTTTTATCATATCTTTTTCATGATAGGCTTGTGTAAGAATAGGGAAAGATGCAGCAGTCATAGCTCTGTAGGGAATGATAAATAGGCTTATAATAAAAACAGCATTGGCATAAATACCCACATCGCTAACGCCTTGATGCGAATAAAAGGCCAGCATATTGGCGTCTAAGGTGCCCAATAAGGTTAGTGATGCGCTTAATAATAAATGGTACCAGGTGAAATGTAATAATTCTTTTCGCTCAATTTTATTAAATACACGCCAATTGAAAGCTATTTGAAAATTGGTCGTTTTGTATTTGGCAATCCACCACATGGCTAGTATCGGAATGCCATACATTAATACCATTCCGTAAAAAAAAGTGCTTATACTAATTATTTTATATCCGGCTAAAACTAATAAGATTAGCGTTAATACTCGAATTAGAATGGCTTGCATAAACGAACTTAATGCAACACGCATTTGTGAGTTTAAATAGGATTCAAATAGTGTAACAAGACTAAGGAGTAATACAAAGATGGGTAATAAATAGAAGTACTGCTCATTTATTGACCTGTCTATAGGTTGATAATGGTTGATGATGGAATCATGTAAAAAGGTGTAAACAATAAAAAAAATAGAACAGGTTAAAATGGGTATTAAAAAACTGAACCCTACAAGTGTTTTTTTCTTTATTGGTTCTTCTTGGAATTTGTGTATATAAACTATTAAAGTAGAAGGAACACCCATTAATAAAAAATAAGAAAAAGTAAGTGCCTGATTGGTTATGTTTTTAATAAAACCATAATATTGAACAGGCAGTAAATAGGTAGAAGCCAATACAATTATAGCGCCTAGCACCGCTCCAAAAAGGGTGACTATCGTTGTTTTTATGGATTGTCTTACTACGATGCCCATAGTTTATTTAAAATAGTTTTTCAAAAACTCACGCACTTTTACCTTAACTGAAAAAAGCACTTTAAATACTATTTGTTTGATTAATGATTTATTAATCTCGTTAAATATAATTAATTCATGTTGAAGCATTGTTGTTTGAAGCTGCATTAATTTAGCACTATCTGTACTTGCATTGGCTATATGCACCACTTTTGGAGAGGATAAATAATAGGTAGATAGACCAGCTTTTTTAAATTGGTAGCACCATAAATGATCCTCGCCATACATGAAGAAACGATCATCTAGTTGATGGTTTTTCAATAGATACAAGTCCTTTTTCCTAAACATAAAATAAGCACCCGAGACCCAATCGCAAGGCGTATCATAATCACCTCTAAAGAACTGATTAAGCATATATTGTGATCGAATTTTGTAAGGTAAAAGGGCAAGTAAATAGCGATTGATTTCTAAGCATTCCTTGGTTATAGATCGAAAAGATCGCGCATTATTTTGATAGGCACCATTTTCATAAACTAATTGCACACTAACGACACCAATTTTAGCATTTTCTTGTAAAGTATTGAGTGCTTTTGAAATGCTCTCTTCTTTAAAATAGGTATCGGAGTTGAGTAATAAAATATGCGGCGAGCTTGCATGGGCAATACCGAGATTGTTGCCCCCTGCAAAACCATTATTGCTCTTATTGATTATAAGTTTGATAGAAGGAAAATCTTGTAATAATAATGTAGGGTCTTCCTTTGTAGATGCATTATCTACTACAATTAATTCAAATAGTGATTCATCGCAGTACTTGAAAATAGAAGCGATACACTGCTTTGTCAGTGCTAGTGTATTATAATTTATAATGATTATAGATAACTGCTTACTCATGTCGATTCGTTAAGTAGGAAAAAAACATGAATAATTTAGAACATATGCCAATAGACAAAATGCCACGCGGAATGGCGCATTGAAAGACGATAATTTTACTTAAAAAAACTGGAATGGGTAAAGATCTTGAATAGGATTGCAATTCTGCTATAGTAACAATTTTTAAATTTCTAATCATCCGCCACCAAGCATCATAAACTAATATTGATTTGGTGGAAGTAGCTTTATATTGTTGATATAAAAATAACCATTCATACACTTCTATAGACGGGTTTCTGAAACAAGTATTGGTTACTTGAGAATCGTTATAACTCATATTAATTAATGGCTTGTCTATATACCCGCAACTGGTGGTTTGCAACATTCTAATATAACCTTCAATATCTACAAGCCATTTATAGGCTGGATTGTACCATTCATTGCCATTGTTTTTGAATAATACAACAGAGGGGTTTCCAATTTTATTTTCTGCCAACAACAGAAATGGATTTTTCTTAATCTTTTGAAAGCTTCTCTCATCAATGGTTTTGTTGAGATAATGCTTTGTTGATTCAAAATAGGCATTATAGCCCGAAAAAATTACTTCTTTTTCATCGTCTATGGCATTGGCAAAGGCATTTAAACTATCTGCATCTGAAAAATAATCATCATCATGCATTACTTTAATCCACTGTCCGGAGGCATATGGTATGCCTGCTGTCCAATTTTTAGGTGTGCCAAGCGTTTCTTTATTGCGGATATACTGTATAGGAAACGATACATGTATTGTTTTTAAATATTGTTCAATGCTATCATTAGAAGAATCATCTGTTATAATAACCTCGAAATTTTTATACTTTTGTATAGCTATGCTATCTAAAAGTCGCTTTAAATAGTCGATTCGATTGTAGGTGCCAATACAAATGGAGATTTCACAATTTTTTTGTTCAAGCATTGATATTTAAATATATAAATTTATGAAAACCCTTTTAAAACCGTTGTTTGATGCAGTTTTGTATCGATGGAACAAATTTAATTTAAAAAAACAACAACAACAAATTGCCGGTTTAACTTGGTTCTCTATTAAAAAATTAAAGCACGATAAGTCAGATCATTTGAAAGTACACCGTAGCAAAATAGGTGATTTGTATTATACACAAGCTCAACAATTATATCATGGTTTACAAGAAGTTTTAGTTGATGAAATCTATAAGGTAAACTTGGCATCTAATGCCCGTATTATTGACTGTGGGGCTAATATTGGACTTAGTGTTTTGTATTTTAAAAGTATTTGTCCAAGTGCCCACATTACAGCATTTGAGCCAGATAGACATAATTTTGAATTGCTCACCAAGAACTGTATTGTTAATAATTTAAAGCAGGTAGATTTGGTAGAAGCAGCTGTGTGGAAAGAAAACACACAATTGAAATTTATTGCTCAAGGAGGTATGGATAGCAAGATTAGTGAGGGCGCAGAAGAGGGTATCTTAGTGAAAGCATATTCGTTAATTGACTATTTACAAGACCCCGTTGATTTTTTAAAATTAGATATTGAAGGTGCAGAATTTGAAGTGTTAAAGAATATTGAAGAATATATGGACAAAATTGCCACACTTTTTATTGAATATCATGGCAGTTTCTCTCAGACAAATGAATTAATAGCTATTTTGGATATGGTGCAAAAGGCGGGCTTTTATGTGTATATAAAAGAAGCTTGTAATGTTTATCCAACACCATTTTACATCAACTCTAAACATACGCAGTTTGACGTCCAATTAAATATTTTTTGCAGAAGAACTACTCAAGATTAGGCCTCAAAGTAGGGGCTAATTTTATCCACTATAGATGGGGATTTTCTAATCTTCCTCATTTTTTAAAAATCTTTCCAAATACTTTAAAATAACCTTGTAAATTCCTTTGCGAGGCTTAACTTTGTCGGGCAAATTATCATAACCTAAAATTCTAATTAAAATGCTTTCTGTTTTATTAAATAGTACTGCTAATACCTCCATGAATTATTTACCCATAGTAATTCAATTGGTTGTAGCTATAGGCTTCGTAGTATTTATGATGAGTGTTACCCATTTATTAGGGCCTAAACGCCGTACTAGCGATAAGTTAGCCAATTTTGAAAGCGGTATCGAATCCGTTGGTAATGCACGCCAGCCAATGGCGATTAAATACTTTTTAGTAGCCATTTTATTCGTTTTATTTGACGTGGAAGTCATTTTCTTTTACCCATATGCAGTTAATTTCAAAGCGCTTGGAAAAGAAGGATTTTTAGCTGTTTTGATGTTTGTAGCTTTCTTTTTAATAGGATTTATTTATATCCGTAAAAGAGGCGCTTTAGATTGGGAAGAATAAACATTTTTATAAAAAACTAGTTTTAGAAACAACAATTTAAATTTCAATATGCGTCCAGTTCAATATAATACCAACCTTAAAATGGTTGATTTACCAGAAGGCCACTCTGGCGAAGGTTTTTTTGCAACTTCATTAAATAATGTAATTGGCTTAGCTAGAAAAAATTCTATTTGGCCTTTACCTTTTGCTACCTCTTGTTGTGGTATTGAATTTATGGCTACTATGGCTGCCCACTATGATTTAGCTCGTTTTGGATCGGAGCGCTTAGGCTTTAGTCCACGTCAATGCGATTTATTAATGGTAATGGGTACGATTTCTAAAAAAATGGCTCCTATCTTACGCCAGGTATATCTTCAAATGGCAGAGCCACGTTGGGTTTTGGCAGTAGGTGCTTGTGCGTCTAGTGGTGGTATTTTTGATAGCTATTCTGTACTTCAAGGTATCGATCAGGTAATACCGGTAGACGTATATGTACCAGGTTGCCCGCCTAGACCAGAAGCAATAATTGATGGTGTTATGAAAATTCAAGAATTGGTGGGACAAGAGAGCTTACGCCGCAGAAATAGCGAACAATATAAAGGACTTTTAGAAAGCTACGGAATTCAATAGTATATGACACACGAACAAATTATTGAAACATTAGAAGCTGCATTTGCAGGCCAACTAAGTGATTGCGATACCGCACATGGCATTAGTGCTATAACGATACCTGCTGCCTCTAATTTAAAAGTATTGCAATTCTTATACGATAGCGAAGATTTACAATTTCGCTTTCTAACAGATTTAACCGCGGTACATTATCCCAATAGAACTAATGAAGAGCTTTGTGTAGTATATCACTTACACAGCCTTCATTTGAACAAGCGTTTACGCATAAAATTGTATGTGCCAGTAGCAGCGCCTAAAGTGTTTACTGCGTCTAAGCTTTTTTCTGGAGCCAATTGGATGGAGCGCGAAACTTTCGACTTTTACGGTGTAGATTTTGTAGGGCATCCTAATTTGAAACGTATTTTAAACGTCGATGAAATGGATTATTTCCCTATGCGCAAAGAATATCCAATGGAAGATCCTACGCGTATTGATAAAGATGATGAAATGTTTGGTCGTGGAGGAACGATTTGTTAATCAATAAAGAAAAAATTACCATGTCAGCACATATACATTTAGACGAAGCTTCAATTCAAAAACAAACCACTACCCTCAATTTGGGTCCTACCCACCCAGCTACCCACGGGGTATTTCAAAATATTTTGGAAATGGATGGCGAGCGCATCGTTAGCGCTGTACCAACGGTTGGATATATCCATAGAGCGTTCGAAAAAATTGCAGAACGTAGACCCTATTACCAAATCACTCCACTTACCGATCGATTAAATTATTGCTCTTCTCCTATCAACAATATGGGATGGCATATTACCGTAGAGCGTTTGTTGGGTATTAAGACACCTAAGCGTGTCGATTATTTACGCGTTATCATCATGGAATTGTCTCGCATTGCCGATCATTTAGTCTGCAATTCGGTTATTGGTGTAGATACCGGAGCTTTAACCAGCTTCGTTTATGTATTTGAATTTAGAGAACATATTTATGAAATTTTTGAAGCTGTTTGCGGTTCTCGTCTTACAACTAATATTGGTCGTTTCGGAGGTTTCGAACGTAATTTCCCTCAAGAAGCTTTCGATAAAATCAATAAATTTTTAGAAGCCTTTCCAAGAGGTATGAAAGAATTCGAATCTTTGCTTACCCGCAATCGAATTTTTATGGAGCGCACCATGGGTGTTGGCGGTATTAGTGCAGAAAGAGCTTTGAATTACAGCTTTACAGGACCTAATTTACGTGCAGCTGGTGTGGATTATGATGTGCGCGTTGCGCAACCTTACAGTTCTTACGAAGATTTTGATTTCAAAATTCCAGTAGGTACTACCGGCGATGTGTATGATCGTTTCTTAGTGCGTAACCAAGAAATTTGGGAAAGTGTAAGTATTATTAAGCAAGCACTCGAAAAAATTGCTGCCCTAGAAGCTGCAGATCCAAGTCAGAAAGAAGTTTTCTATGCTCCAGAAGCAGACAAATACCATTTACCACCTAAAGAAGATGTGTATACCAAAATGGAAGCACTTATTTTCCATTTTAAAATGGTGATGGGTGAGATTGAAGTTTTACCAGGTGAAATTTATTCAGCAGTAGAAGGTGGTAACGGTGAAGTAGGTTATTATTTAATCAGTGATGGCGGAAGAACCCCTTATCGCTTGCATTTCAGAAGACCTTGCTTTATTTACTACCAAGCCTATCCAGAAATCATTCAAGGAAGTTTATTGAGTGATGCGGTAGTAACGATGAGTAGTTTAAACCTCATTGCCGGAGAATTAGATGCATAATTAAGATATTTAAAAACGTATGAAACAATTTTCAGCAGAACAATTAAATCAAGTACAAGCTATCATAGCACGTTACCCAGAAGGGAAACAAAAAAGTGCGCTTATACCTTTGCTTCATTTGGCACAAGAAACTTTTGGTGGATGGTTGGATACCGAAACTATGGATTATATAGCTGCTATACTAAGCATCAAACCTATTGAAGTATATGAAGTAGCTTCTTTTTACTCGATGTTTCACATGAAGCCCGTGGGCAAGCACGTTTTCGAAGTTTGCCAAACCGGACCTTGCATGTTAAATGGTAGCGATGAAATCATAGCCTATATCAAAGAAAAATTAGGCATTGAAGCGGGTCAAACAACTGCAGATGGTTTATTTACTTTAAAACCGGTAGAATGTTTGGGTGCTTGTGGATATGCGCCTATGATGCAATTAGGCAAACACTACAAAGAGTTTTTGACCAAAGAAAAAGTGGATCAAATAATTGAAGAATTAAGAACGGCATCAAAACATTAAAAAATCATAAAGCAATAGCTTATGTCTAAAAAGATATTATTAGAACATGCTCATATCGAAGGTATTCGTTTTTATGAAACCTATCGAAAAAATGGTGGTTATAGAAGTGTGGAGAAAGCACTTAAAATGAGCCCAGATGAAATTGTAGAAGAGGTTAAGAAAAGTGGCTTGAGAGGTCGTGGCGGTGCGGGTTTCCCTACGGGAATGAAATGGAGTTTTTTAGCAAAACCAGAAGGCGTTCCTCGTCATTTGGTTTGTAATGCCGATGAATCTGAGCCGGGCACCTTTAAGGATCGCTACTTGATGGAGTTTCTTCCTCATTTATTAATTGAAGGATTAATTGTTTCTTCTTATGCATTAGGATCTAATGCAACGTATATCTATATCCGTGGAGAATATGCATGGATACCAGATATTTTAGAGCAAGCTATTGCAGAAGCTAAAGCAAATGGCTGGTTAGGAAAAAATATTTTGGGCACTGGTTTCGATTGCGAAATTTATGTGCAACGTGGAGCGGGTGCTTATATCTGCGGAGAGGAAACAGCTTTGATAGAAAGCTTAGAAGGTAAACGAGGCAATCCGCGTATCAAACCACCATTCCCAGCGATTCAAGGTTTATGGATGCGACCAACTGTAGTAAACAATGTAGAAACACTTGCCGCTGTTGTTCCAATTATCAATATGGGTGGAGATGAGTATGCCAAAATAGGTGTAGGCAAATCTACCGGTACAAAATTACTTTCAGTTTGTGGTAACGTAAATAAACCAGGCGTTTATGAAATAGACATGACCATTTCTGTAGAAGAATTTATTTACAGCGATGCTTATTGTGGTGGTATTCCAAACGGAAAAAAATTAAAAGCTTGTATTCCAGGCGGTTCTTCTGTTCCTATCTTACCTGCTAACTTATTGTTGAAAACAGCTAAGGGCGAAACCCGTATGATGAACTATGAAAGCCTTGCTGATGGAGGCTTTGCAACAGGTTCTATGATGGGTTCTGGTGGTTTTATTGTTTTAGATGAAACGCAATGTATAGTACGTCATACCATGAGCCTTGCTCGTTTTTATAATCATGAGAGCTGCGGACAATGTAGTCCGTGTAGAGAAGGAACGGGATGGATGTACAAAATCTTAAAGAGCATTGAATACGGCCATGGTAAAATGAGTGATATCGATTTATTGTGGGATGTACAACGCAAAATTGAAGGTAATACTATTTGTCCGCTTGGCGATGCTGCTGCATGGCCTGTGGCTGCTGCTATTCGTCATTTTAGAGATGAGTTTGAATGGCATATCAATCATCCAGAAGAAGCGCAAACAAGAAATTATGGATTAGCACATTATGCAGATCCAATACATGTACCAACCGTATAAAATATAATTCATCGCTTTGTCGAAAAAATATAAAACATGAGTGAGCAAATTAAAGTAACCATTGATAACATAACTGTAGCCGTTGCACCTGGTACAACGATTCTTCAAGCTGCGCGTCAAATTGGAGGCGAAGTTACACCGCCGGCTATGTGTTATTATAGCAAGTTAGAAGGTAGTGGTGGTAAATGCCGTACTTGTTTGGTAGAAGTTTCTAAAGGTTCTGAAAAAGATCCTAGACCAATGCCAAAATTAGTAGCAAGTTGCCGCACCCCGGTATCTGATGGTATGGAAGTAAAAAACATTACTTCACCAAAAGTATTAGATGCTCGTGCCGGTATTGTAGAGATGTTGTTGATCAATCACCCATTAGATTGTCCGGTTTGTGACCAAGCAGGCGAATGTCATTTGCAAGATTTAAGTTATGAGCATGGTGCAAGTGGTACGCGCTATGATTACGACAGACGCACTTTTGAAAAAGAAGATATTGGTCCGTATATCCAATTGCACATGAATCGTTGTATTCTTTGCTATCGTTGTGTATACACCGCTGATCAATTGACTGGCAAACGCGAACATGGTGTTTTAGATCGTGGCGATCATGCAGCTATTAGCACTTGTATTGGCAAAGCTTTAGAAAATGATTTTATAGGAAATGTTATTGATGTTTGTCCAGTAGGTGCATTAACCGACAAAACCTTCCGATTCAAAAACCGCGTTTGGTTTACTAAGCCTGTAGATGCGCATCGCGATTGCCCTACCTGCTCTGGTAAAACAAGATTATGGATGCGTGGTGATGAGGTTTATAGAGTAACAGCAAGAAAAGATAAATGGGGTGAAGTAGAAGAGTGGATTTGTAATACTTGTCGTTTCGATAAAAAACAAGCCAGCGATTGGACTATAGAAGGACCAAGTAAAATTGATCGTCATAGTGTTATTGCACAAGGCCACTACGAAGGAGTATTGAAACCACAAAATTTCTTACCAGAAGTTATCGGTAGAAATCCAAAACTTTTGATGGATATCCATGATGTAAGTGGTGTCAACAAAAACGAAATTGAATTGAGCAAATTATCTGGTCCTGCGCACAGTAGCGATTTTGATAAAAAATAATTATTAACGAATTACAACTTATAACTACATGTTATTAATGTCTATAGATTGGAGTTTTATTATAGAAAAATTAATTTTAATTTCTGTAATTCTCGGCGCTTCACTGGGTGTGGCTACTTATGCTACTTGGGGCGAACGTAAAGTGGCTGCTTGGATGCAAGATAGAAAAGGACCAAGCCGTGCGGGACCCTTTGGTTTATTGCAACCTATCGCCGATGGTATAAAATTATTTTTTAAAGAAGAAATTATTCCAAACGACGCTAATCGTTTTCTATTCATATTAGGTCCATCTTTAGCCATGCTTACCGCTTGTATGGCAAGCGCTGTAGTGCCTTGGGGACCAAGTATAGAATTAGAAAGCGGAAGAGTTATTGCCTTACAAGTAGCAGATATTAATATTGGTATTTTATACGTTTTTGGCGTAGTAAGTGTTGGTGTGTATGGTATCATGTTGGGCGGATGGGCTTCTAATAATAAGTATTCATTAATGGGTAGTGTGCGTGCAGCATCTCAAGCTATTTCTTATGAATTAGCTATGGGTATTAGTTTAATTGCTTTACTTATGATGACCGGCACTTTAAGCTTAGCAGAAATTGTAAACCAACAACATGGATTTTGGGAAAACGGATGGTTTACTTGGAATGTAGCAAAACAACCCTTGGGCTTTATCATCTTTTTAGTGTGTGCCTTTGCAGAATTAAATAGAGCTCCCTTTGACTTACCAGAAGCGGAGAGTGAATTAGTAGCTGGTTATCATACCGAGTATTCTTCAATGAAATTGGGGTTTTATTTATTTGCTGAATATGTAAACTTATTTATCAGCTCTGCTATTCTTATTACTTTATTCTTTGGTGGTTACAACTTTCCTTTTATGGATCAAGTTGCTGGCAATGTAAGTCCAGTAGTCTTTTCCATCATTTGTGTTTTAGTGTTGTTAACTAAAACCATCATGATGATTTTATTTTTCATGTTCATCCGATGGACGATCCCGAGATTTAGATATGATCAATTAATGAATTTAGGTTGGAAATCACTCATTCCATTAGCCCTTGTAAATATGCTTATAACAGGAGCAATCATTATTTGGGTTTTAAATTAAAAAGCTATGCAAGAATTAACGAATAAGCGAGTAGCCGTAGACAGAAAGCCCATGACCTTCATGGAGCGTCTTTACATTCCTACTATTATTAAAGGACTTTTTATTACCGTAGGTCATATTTTTAAAAAACCTGCTACTATTAGTTATCCCGAACAACAACGACCATTCAGTCCGGTGTTTAGAGGATTACATATTTTAAATAGAGATGAGCAAGGTCGTGAAAGATGCACGGCTTGTGGCTTATGTGCTTTGTCTTGCCCTGCAGAAGCCATTACTATGGAAGCAGCAGAGAGAACTAAGGGAGAAGAGCATTTATATAGAGAAGAAAAATATGCAGCAAAATATGAAATCAATATGTTGCGTTGTATTTTCTGTGGTTTATGCGAAGAGGCTTGTCCTAAAGATGCTATTTATCTTTCTGAAACGGTAGCGCAAGCCAACTATTCTCGCAAGAGCTTTATTTACAATAAAGAAGATTTATTAATTCCAAATCCAAACGAAACGCATTAATATGAACCCACATCAACTTGTATTTTGGATCTTATCCGCAATTGCTATTGGTGGCGCCTTAGGGGTGATACTTAGTAGAAACCCAGTAGCAAGTGTATTGTTTTTGATTGTTACTTTTTTTGCAGTTTCTGGTCATTATATTTTACTCAATGCACAATTCTTAGCCATTGTAAATATTATTGTATACGCTGGAGCTATCATGGTATTATTTCTCTACGTCATCATGCTTATGAATTTAAATGGCGATGTAGAACCTCAAAAAAGTAAATTGTTGCAGTTTGCTGGTATTATTTCAGGGGGCACCTTGTTTTTAGTTTTATTAGCTGCTTTTAAAACTACACAATTAACAACCACACCAATTAATACAACAAGTTCAATCGGATTGATTAGCGAATTGGGTCAAGTATTATTTACTCGATTTGTATTTCCTTTCGAGATCAGCAGTATATTGTTTTTAAGTGCTATGGTAGGTGCTGTAGTAATTGGTAAAAAAGATTAAAATAAGTAAGTATGCCTATTCAATATTATATTTTTTTAAGCCTTGCCTTATTTAGCATTGGCGTAATGGGAACCATGATGCGCAGAAATGCCATTATCATTTTTATGTGCATTGAATTAATGCTTAATGCAGTCAATCTATTGATGGTTGCATTTTCTAATTATTGGGAAAATAGCAATGCACAAATTTTTGTGTTTTTCATTATGGTTGTAGCTGCAGCAGAAGTAGCTGTAGGATTGGCCATTATCACTTTGGTGTATAGAAAAGTAAACTCTGTAGATATTAATATTTTAAATCGTTTAAAAAATTAATACAGCTTTTATAATTAACCTCTTAGAAAGAAAATTTTATGATACAATATAGTTACCTCATTCCCTTATTTCCATTGCTTGGTTTTTTAATCAATGGATTAGGCTGGAATAAAATACCTAAGTCCCTTGCCGGTGTTATCGGTTCTACTTCGATACTGGCTTCTTTTGTAATTTCGTTAGCTGTTTTTGCTGAGGTGCTTTCGCCAAGTTTTCAAGGCCCTTTCGTGCAACATTATTTCGATTTTATTCAATCCGGTACACTCTATATTCCTTTTGCGTTTCAGATAGATGCATTGTCGGCTAGTTTTTTATTAATCATTACGGGAATTGGATTTTTAATTCATGTGTATTCCACTTCGTATATGCATGATGATGAGGGTATGGTAAAATATTTTGCTTACCTCAATCTTTTTGTATTCTCTATGTTGTTGTTGGTAATGGGTGCCAATTATATTATAATGTTTATTGGATGGGAAGGTGTTGGATTGTGCTCTTATTTATTGATTGGATTTTGGTTTAAAAATCATGCTTATACCGATGCGGCTAAAAAAGCCTTTGTCATGAATAGAATTGGTGACCTTGGATTTTTAGTGGGTATGTTATTAGTTTTATATCATTTCCATACCTTAAGCTATCAAGAGTTATTTGATACTATAAAAACGGGTACAGATCAAACTACTATTTATACTGCAATAGCAATTTGTTTCTTTATTGGTGCTATGGGTAAAAGTGCGCAAATTCCACTTTATACTTGGCTGCCAGACGCAATGGCCGGACCAACACCAGTATCTGCATTGATACATGCTGCTACCATGGTTACAGCAGGTATTTATATGATTGCTAGAAGCAGTGTACTATATAATCTTGCACCTATTGCTTTAGATCTTATAACTTGGATTGGATTAGCAACGGCTTTATTAGCAGCATCTATTGCAATCAAACAAAATGATATTAAAAAAGTATTGGCTTATTCTACCGTGAGTCAATTAGGTTTTATGTTTGTTGCTATTGGTATGGGCGCATATACAACAGCTGTGTTTCACGTTATTACCCACGCCTTTTTTAAAGCTCTTTTATTCTTAGGTTCGGGTAGTGTTATACATGCTATGAGTGGCGAGCAAGACATTCGTTTCATGGGTGGTTTGGGAAAGAAAATGCCGATTACAAAAATTACTTTTTTAATAGGTTGTTTAGCCATTGCGGGCATCCCTGGTTTTGCAGGTTTCTTTTCTAAAGATGAAATATTAGCACATGCATACGCACATCAGCCTTTATTGTTTGTTGCTTTATTAATTGGCGCTTTGATGACCGCGTTTTATATGTTCCGTTTATATTTCTTAACCTTTACAGGAACTTTTAGAGGTACAGAACATCAAGCACGTCACTTACATGAGAGTCCAAAAGCAATGACGCTTCCATTAATGGTTTTAGCTTTATTCTCTATCATTGGCGGTTATATAGGATTGCCAAAAGTAATTTCAGAAAAACATTGGTTACACGATTTTCTTTCTACAGCAGTAACAGAAAAAGAACTCCATGAATTAAGTCATACTACAGAATGGCTATTAATGGGTGTTTCTGTTGGTTTAGTACTTGTGATGATTGCGCTTGCTTATAAAGCTACTCAGAAAGCACAGTTCACAGCAGCTAAAGGTTTCGGAAAAATATTAGAAAACAAATGGTATGTAGATGAATTGTATCAAGCAGTAATCCTTACGCCATTACATCACTTAGGTATCTTTTTACAACAAATAATTGAAAAATCTGGTATTGATGCTTTCGTAAATAATGTAGGCACAAGTATACACTGGTTAAGTGCTCGTGTGCGCTTATTGCAAAGTGGTATTGTAGGCTCTTACATTTTTGTAATGGTACTTGGTATTATATTATTACTCAGCATCGGATTTTTAAGTACAATTTTATAACATTCTCATATTTTATAAGTCATGATTTTAATAAGCTTATTGGCTCTTCCTTTTGTTGCAGCATTATTGAGTTTTATGTTGCCCAAGCAAGCAAAAACATTGGCGCTGCTCAGCAGTGCTATAGCAGTATTGATTACCTTATACCTATCCATGCATATTGCAGAAGGGGCTTTAGATGTTTCACAAGCGTGGTTGCCTGATTTAGGTATTCAATTTGCTTTACACGCAGATGGTTTGAGCTGCTCTTTAAGTTTGCTTACGGCCTTGGTTAGTTTTCTTGTATTTCTAAATCTTAATAATAAAGAAGTTTCCAAAACGAATTCATTTTACGGATTGTTATTATTTGCACAAACCGGTTTGATGGGCGTGTTTTTAGCATCAGATGGAATGCTCTTTTATTTCTTTTGGGAATTAGCCTTGATTCCTATTTATTTTCTTTCTTCCATTTGGGGTGGAGAAAATAGAATTAAAGTCACGTTCAAATTCTTCATTTATACCTTCATTGGTAGCGTAATGATGCTGGCAGGATTAATTTATTTAGGTTTACAAACACCAGGTGCCGATGCTTTTTCTTACCATTCCTTAGTAGCTGTGGGTAATAGCTTAAGCAATACACAACAAATAAGCTTATTCGTATTGTTCTTTTTAGCCTTTGCTATCAAAATGCCTATTTTCCCTTTTCATACTTGGCAACCGGATGCTTATGATGAAGCGCCAACAAGTGTTACCATTTTCTTAAGTGCATTGATGGTAAAAATGGGTTTGTATGCCGTGCTTCGTTGGTTAATGCCTGTATTACCTGAAGGTGTTAATTATTGGTCTAATGCGGTAATTATATTGTCAATCATCGGTATTATTTACGCTTCAATCATTGCATTGCAACAAACCAATATCAAACGTTTTATTGCTTACTCTTCCATTGCCCATATGGGTTTGATGTGTGCTGCAGCTTTTGTACAAAACGATCTTGCTATTCATGGTGTTAAAGTACAAATGTTCACACATGGTATTAATATTGCGGGTATGTGGTTGGTAGTAAGTATTATTGAAAATAGATTTCAAACAAAAGACATGAATGCATTAGGTGGCATCGCTACTATCATGCCTAAATTAGCCATTGCTTTTGTAATCATTGCTTTTGCTAATATTGCCTTACCCTTAACCAATGGTTTTGTGGGTGAGTTTATGTTGTTTGCTGGTATCTTTTCTAGTACGCACCCTAATCATATTTTGTACATGGTATTAGCGGGCTTAGGTGTGATATTAGGAGCAGCCTATACTTTACGAATGTTACAAAAAGTTGTTTTTGGAACAGCGTCATCTACACAAGAAGTAAAAGATATTAGCATAAATGAATGGTGTGTTTTAGGTATCGTACTTTCCTTAATTATTGCATTAGGTGTATATGCTAAACCGCTCTTGACCTTAACTAGTTTTTAAATAATAATTCATTAACGATATATTAGTTCATCATGATTTTAATAATAACTGCTTCTATAATTGGTGTTGTATTGCTTTTTGCAAGTTTTTTGCTGAAACAAACAAGTAGTTTACTGCATTTAGTAACTGTTTTATTTGCTGCCTTGTTTGGTGTTGCCATTTGGGAATCTTTGCAAGCAAGTGCTATACTTACCCAGTCGTTTTATTTAGATGCTATTCGAGTAGATAGATTTACAAACCAGTTTAATGTATTAGTAACGGGCTGTTTATTTTTATATATACTCTTAATGAAGAAGCATATTGCAGCTGTTGGTAAATACAAAGCCGAGTATTTTGCTTTAATAGCTTTTATTATGGTGGGTATTTTTATGCTCAGTAGTTTCAATAGTCTTTTAGTTATGTTTTTAGGTATTGAAATTGTTTCTATCCCACAATACATTTTAGCAGGAAGCGATAAAGAAAATTTAAAAAGTACGGAGGCGTCTTTAAAATATTTTTTAATGGGTGCTTTTTCAACAGGCTTTTTATTGATGGGCATTACCTTGTTATACGGTGCTACTGGTAATTTTATGGTAAGTGAATTTAATTTCCTACAAGCTACTACCGTTAATCCATTAGCGCTTGGTGGTGTGCTATTATTAATTATTGCTTTTGGATTTAAAGTTTCAGCTGCCCCAATGCATTTATGGACACCCGATGTATATGATGGTACCCCAACGCCATTTACTGCATTTATGGCTACCCTTGTTAAAGTAGCTGCCTTTGTAGGATTTATGCGTTTGTTCCAAACTTCTTTTACTGCAATCAGCTCCTCTTGGTCATTGGTATTATCGGTTGTAATAGCACTTACCTTACTTATAGGTAATATTACAGCGGTATTCCAGCAAAGTGTAAAGCGTATGTTGGCGTATTCGTCTATCGCTCAAGCTGGATTTATGTTGTTTGCCATTATATCATTAAATGCAATCGGTCGTCAAGGTATGCTCGTTTATACTATTGCCTACTCGGTAGCTAGTATCAGCTTCTTTGCTATTCTAATAAAAATGAAAGATTATACCTATGATGGCTTTAATGGTTTAGCTAAAAAACAACCTTATATTGCGGCGCTTGCTACTATTTATATGCTTTCCTTAGCCGGCATTCCATTAACTGGTGGTTTTATGGCTAAATACTATATGCTCAAAGCGGTATTATTCCAAGGAAGCTATATGTGGTTAGCAATTTTTGCTTTGTTAATGGCTGCGGTGAGCGTTTATTATTACTTTAAAGTAATCATTGCTATGTATTTCAAAGAAGGCGAAGCGGCTACTGTTGAGCCTTTTTCAAAAGAAGAGCAAGTATACTTAACGATAGGTGCATTATCATTGCTTGTAGTAGGTATTTTCCCAAGCTTATTTACTGGATCTATATAGTATTACAGGATATAAAACGAATGATAAAAGGGCTGCTTTAAGCAGCCCTTTTTGTTATAATTTACCCACATCTGTGCATTTCTTTATGGCTTAAGTAGCCAATACCTTTGTATTTTTATACTTCACAAGAATATAATTGTAGGGTATGGATATAGAACAATTAATGCCGCATGTAGAAGCACTTGTATTTGCAAGCGAGCGACCAATTACGCAGATCGAAATTACAGAAATGATCAGTCAAGCAGTAGAGCTACCTATTGAAATGGAGCGCATTTCTATTTGCATTGAGGCTATCAAAGAAAAATACGTACAAGAATTTTATCCGTTTGAATTAAGAGAAATAGGGGGTGGTTTTCAATTTTTAACTAAAAAAGAGTATCACAGAACCGTATTACAATTGAATGGTGATAAGTATATTAAAAAACTATCTACCGCTGCTATGGAAACATTGGCAATAGTAGCTTATAAGCAGCCGATTACCAAATCTGAAATTGAATATATCAGAGGGGTAAGTGCCGATTATTCTATTCAGAAATTATTAGAAAAAGAACTTATTGTTATATCTGGAAGAAATGAAGATATGGTAGGAAAACCATTGATTTATGCTACTTCAAAGAATTTTATGGATTATTTGGGCATCAATGACCCAAGTCAATTACCACAACTAAGCGAATTATCCAATGTAGAAATCGTAGTGCCAACTGCTGCAACAGAGGCACTTCCAGATGATACTCCAGGGAAATTAATCGTATCTGAAGATGGGGAATTAGTAGACCCAACTGATACGAATGAATAAAGATGCTATAAGTTTCCGTTTTAATTACAATTCTAATTTTTGTTTTACCTATAAATGCCTCAGTTTACTGAGGCATTTTTGTGTTTAAAACCTATAAATTCTTATATTTATAAAAATTTTATCGTGAAACAAGTCCTATTAGCAGCTTTAGTGGTATCTATCTTAATTACTTCTTCTTGTAAAAAACTAGAAGGGGACAATCAAAATTTAGATGTAAGCAACCAAAGCGTTTTCGATCTTATGTCTACTAAATCTGGATCTTGGTGGATGTATGGTAATAGAAATGATACCGTTTTTATTCGCTATGCTACGGGCAAAGACACTACCAAACTAGGTTTAAAATATAGTTTTTATACCCGTAGAGACACCATTACCACTACAACTTCTCCCGAGTTTTTTGGTAAAAACGAAGGCAAGTATTTAACGCTTGTAGATTTAGATGGTAAAGAAACCAATTATATCAATTATGTTTTTTGGTATGAGGGGAAAACTAGCTGGACTAATGATGGCGAGTATAATTCAGGTACTATTTTAGGAAAAGTAATTGTCACCATTTCTTCTTCACTTGTACAAACGGGACTCACCATTACTCAAAATGGTAAAACATATAATAATGTATATCATGTTCATTCAACCTTAAAAGCTGGAGCTTTAAATATTGATTTAGGAACGCTGGACATTTGGTTTTCTAAAAACATCGGTATTATTAGAAATGAGGCAGATTTAAATGCGCTTGGGCTCTATAGAAATAAATATACAGACTCCCTTATTAACTACTATATTAAACCTTAAAAAATAGCCCACTGTAAAGTGGGTTTTTTTGTGGATATATTTGTGCACAAACCAGCACTAACTCCAACAAATATGATATTAAATAGCATTTTATTTTTGTAAATAATCTATTACCAAGTTAACTTTGCAAACACAAATTAACGCTCTTATATATTTTCAATTTTATGTCATTATTTACCCAACAACGTAACGAATTTAAAAGCCGTCATATTGGCCCTCATCAAGAAGCTACTGCAGCTATGCTTACAACCATAGGTGAACCTTCATTAGATAGCTTGATAGATAAAACTGTGCCTAATGCTATACGCATGAAATCGCCTTTAAATTTGCCTGCGCCAATGCATGAGGCTGCTTATTTGCAACATGTACAAGAAATGGGTAGTAAAAATATCGTAGCTAAAAACTTCATTGGTCAAGGCTATTATGGCACGTATACACCGAGTGTTATTTTGAGAACTATATTTGAAAATCCAGGATGGTATACGCAATACACGCCTTATCAAGCAGAGATTGCACAAGGACGTTTAGAGAGCTTGTTGAATTATCAAACTATGGTTTCTGATTTAACTGGATTACCGATAGCTAATGCTTCATTGTTAGATGAAGCTACTGCAGCATCAGAAGCAATGACGATGTTCTTTAACATGTTGAATAAAAATCAAGATAGTATAGAGCGCCCTAAATTTTTTGTTGATCAACATTGTTTCCCACAAACAATAGACGTATTAAAAACTAGAGCTTTACCAATAGGCATAGAATTAGAAATAGGAGATTATAAAACGGCTAGTCTTGATGCTACTTATTTTGGTGCATTAGTACAATATCCAAATGATAAGGGTTCTGTTGAATCCTATGAAGATTTTATTCAGCAAGTTCATCAAGTAGGTGCTTATGTTGCTATGGCAACAGATTTATTAGCTTTAACCCTATTGAAAAGCCCTGGTGAATTAGGTGCTGATGTGGCTTTAGGTTCGGCTCAGCGATTTGGTGTGCCAATGGGTTTTGGTGGTCCACATGCTGCATTCTTTGCCGTGTCCGATGAATTTAAACGTCAAATTCCAGGTCGTATTATTGGTATAAGCATCGATGCTAATGGCAATAGAGCTTTGCGTATGGCTTTACAAACACGCGAACAACATATTAAAAGAGAAAAAGCAACATCTAATATTTGTACAGCTCAAGCCTTATTAGCTAATATGGCTGCAATGTATGCTGTATATCATGGTCCGCAAGGATTAAAAGCTATTGCAGCCCGAATCCAACAATTAACTACTACATTAGCTAGTTCATTAAACACAGTTGCACCTAGCGTCATTTCAGTTGAAAATGAAAACGCATTTGATACCTTATTAGTTCATGTGCCAACAACTAAAACCATTGCTGCCTTAGCTAATGCAGCCAATATTAATTTTAGATATTTCAATGATAAACAAATAGGTATCTCTTTAGATGAGACTACCAGTATGGAAGATGTAAATGCAATTTTAAATTTATTTGCAAAAGCATTTGAAGGTGTATTGACTACTGCAAGTATACAAGAAGCATCTATGATTCCAGCTGCATTGCAAAGAATTAGTGCTTATTTAACTCATCCTGTATTTAATAGCCATCATAGCGAAACGCAAATGATGCGCTATATAAAGAAATTAGAAAACAGAGACTTGTCTTTAAATACAAGTATGATTTCATTGGGTTCTTGTACTATGAAATTAAATGCGGCAAGTGAAATGATGCCATTAAGCAATCCAAATTGGGGTGCTTTACATCCATTTGCTCCAGCGCACCAAACTTTGGGTTACCAAGAAATGGCCGCTAAATTAAGTACGTATTTATGCGAGATCACGAAATTCGATGCTTGTAGTTTACAACCCAATAGTGGTGCACAAGGAGAATATGCTGGTTTATTAACAATCCGTAATTATCATCGTAGTTTAGGTGAGCAACATAGAGATGTTATGTTGATTCCGATTTCTGCACATGGAACTAATCCAGCTTCAGCAGTTATGGCTGGCTATAAAGTAGTGGTTGTAAAAGCACTTGATAATGGATACATTGATATAGCAGATTTAAAAGAGAAAGCACAAGCGCATGCAGCTAATCTTGCTGGTATTATGATTACCTATCCTTCTACATATGGAGTATATGAGGAAACGGTTATTGAAATCACAGATTTAATTCATCAATACGGTGGACAAGTATACATGGATGGTGCTAATATGAATGCGCAAGTAGGCCTTACTGCACCTGGATTAATTGGTGCGGATGTATGCCACCTTAATCTTCATAAAACATTTGCTATTCCGCACGGTGGTGGTGGACCAGGCATGGGACCTATTTGTGTTAAAGCGCATTTAGCAGATCATCTTCCAGGACATATACATACCAACAGTACGGTAACTGCTGTGTCTGCAGCGCCTTATGGGTCTGCATCTATTTTACTAATCTCTTATGCGTATATCTGTATGTTAGGTGCAGAAGGGGTAACTGATGCGACTAAGTATGCTATCTTAAATGCAAATTATATGCGTGCTCGTTTAGATAAGGCATATGATATTTTATATACAGGGGTAAGCGGTACTTGTGCTCATGAATTTATCGTAGATCTTCGTCCGTTTAAAGCTAGTGTAGGTATAGAAGCAGAGGATATTGCTAAACGCTTAATCGACTATGGTTTCCATGCGCCAACTATGAGTTTCCCTGTAGCTGGAACGATTATGATTGAACCTACAGAAAGTGAAGATAAAGCAGAGTTAGATCGTTTCTGTGATGCTCTATTAGCTATTCGTGAAGAAATTAAAGCAATCGAAAACGGAAGTGCCGACAAAGCTAATAACGTATTGAAGCACGCACCACATACACAAGCTTTAGTTTGTAGCTCTTCTTGGGATAGACCTTATACCAGAGAGCAAGCAGCATTCCCATTGGCTTATGTGAGTGAAAATAAATTCTGGCCATTTGTTTCTAGAATCAACAATACGCATGGTGACAGAAATTTAGTATGTACTTGTGAGCCTACAGCAGCTTATATGTAATTAATGCTAGTGCAAAAATAAAAAACCGAGTAGTGAAAGCTACTCGGTTTTTTTATTTTACATGTTTTTCAATGATATCACTTACGGCTAAAATAATTTCATAATCAATCGGTGCATGATCGCCAGGTACTATATCATATCGTCCAATAGCAGCGTATTGCATAACAAATCGAGGTAAGCCTTGGATATTAATTTCGTAATAAAATCCATCAGCTCGAGAATGAGGCACAACACTTACAAATAGGTTTTTTTGCTGTACACTTATATGATCTGTAAAATGAGCAGGCATTAGTTGATTTGTTTTTTAATTGCAGCCTCCATTTCTTTTTCTTCCAAAATCCCTTCTGCTCGCCAAACTTCTTTACCTTCTTTATATAAAATAAAGGTAGGCATGTGTAACACTTGTTGGTCTTGAATGATTAAGGTTTGAATACCACCATCAACTTTGATAAAATGTATTTTATTAGAAAATTGTTGTTGCATTTTTTTATATACAGGTTCCATTTTTCTGCAAGGTGGGCACCATGGCGCACCTATATCTACTAATACATAAGTAGCCGCTTTCAACATTTCTTGATACGCGGCAGGGGTAATTTGAACAGTGTTATTATTGCCTTCTACCTCTTTGCCTTCAGCACGCCATGCAGTTATACCACCTTCTAATTCATTAACTTCAGTAAATCCTTCTTTACGTAAAATAGCTGCGGCACGTTTACTTCTTCCGCCACTTAAACAGTACACATAAACTGGTTTATTTTTATCTAAAGCTGCAATTCGTCTGTTAAATTCATCTCCATCTTGTATGGGTGCTAGCATAGCTCCTTTGATATGACCACTTACAAATTCTTCTGAACTACGCACATCTAAAAACTGAGCATTTTTGTTTTGTAATCCCTTTTGAAATGCATCAACATCTACTGTTTGTGACTGAACACAGGCATTGTGAACCAATAATAGATAGGCACAAAATAAAAGACTGAGTACTTTTTTCATAGTCTCAAAAATAACTAAAAGGAATGTAATTTTTTATAAAATTGATAATCAATATTATCGTAGTTTTACGCTTGCTAATTTTGACGCTCTATTTATGAAAAAAGTAACTTGTTTCTTCCGTCTTATACTACCTATTATAGTTTTTCAGTTAGGTTTTAATGCATCAGTTTCTGCATGTCAGCATGCTAATGCCAAAACGCATAAAAAACTATTGAAAACAACTATTGCTGATGTACGTGAAGATCATTATGATTTAAAATATACTAAGTTGACCATTGCACTGAATAATAACAATACAAATATTGCAGGTTCAGTGGTATACTATGCAGTGGTAAGCAATCCACTTATGAATGAATATGTATTTGAATTGTTGAGCACTATACAAATTGATTCTATTTTTGTTAATAATCAATTATGCACCTACACCCGCAATGCTAATGTGGTAACAGTGCCACTCTCAAGCGCAATGACGGCTGGGACATTTTTTACAACAAAAATTGTATACCATGGCTCACCAACAAGTGGTACAGGTTTCTTTTCTGCAGGCATCAATGCTATAGCATCACCTTCTTGGGGTAATAAAGTAACCTATACACTAAGTGCTTCTTATCATGGATTTGAATGGTTTCCTTGCAAGCAATCGCTAAAAGATAAAATTGATTCTTCAAGTGTATGGATTACCGTGCCAGATAGCTTAAAAGCAGGAAGTAATGGTTTGTTAAACAAGGTGACAAGTTTACCTAATAATTTAAAGCGATTTGAATGGTCTACAAAGTATCCTATCGATTATTATCTTATTTCTGTTAGTGTGGCAAATTATGTAGACTATTCTTACTATATGCATTTTGATAATAGTACTGATAGTATGCTGATACAAAATTATGTATATAACAACCCTGCAACATTACCTACTTTTAAGTCAGTAATTGATAGTACAGAGCTAATGATTAATCAATTATCTAATTTGTTTGGTCGTTATCCTTTTTATGAAGAAAAGTATGGCCATTGTATGGCACCCTTGAGTGGAGGTATGGAGCATCAAACGATGACAACTCTTGGATTCTTTAATGGCACTTTAGTCGTTCATGAATTAGGTCATCAGTGGTTTGGTGATTATGTAACCTGTGCTAATTGGGGAGATATTTGGTTAAACGAAGGCTTTGCTTCTTATGTAGAACAATTGTACGTAAACAAATTTTATACACCTGCTAAAGCTTTTAACTATAGATCGGCGGTGCATAATCGAGTGATGCAACAAGCAGGCGGTTCCGTTTTCTGTAACGATACTACTGATGAAAATCGAATTTATGATAGCCGTTTGACCTATGATAAAGGTGCGGCTGTTTTGCATATGCTTCGTTATTTAGCGCCTAAAGACTCTTTATTTTTTGCGGGCATTAAAAATTATTTAAGTGCTCATGCGTTTAGCAATGCCACTACTTCTGATTTGAAAACAGCCTTAAGTACTATGTATCAAAAGAACTTAGATACTTTTTTCAATCAATGGGTATATGGTGAGGGATATCCAACCTATAGTGCAGAGTGGAATCAACAAATCAATGGTAGTAATTATGATTTTGTAATTAAATTAAATCAAACAACCTCAATGCCCTCTTCTGTATCGGCTTTTAATTTGCCGCTTCCTGTTTTATTAAGATCGCCTCAAGGTGATACAATGTTGTATTTGCCTTTTAATACTGCAACAGCCACTTATAATTGGCCAACGAACACATTTACAAAAACCATTTCTTCGGTAGAAATTGATCCTTCTAATTGGATAATTAATAAAACTGGACCAATTATTAAGAATACCGCATTAAGTATTCCAACAACCGTATACCAAACACTTAAAGTTGCTCCTAATCCAACTAAAGATGTATGGCATATTAACCAAGTAGCCGTTGGCACTTCATTGCAATTGATAGACATCAATGGAAAATTGTTGTGGAATGAAACAGCAAATAGCGGTGAAATTCAAATACCTGCTAAGAATTTAGCACCAGGTATGTATATTTTGATTGTGAAAGATGCAACTGCCAACCAGCAAAGCATTCAATTAATAAAAGAATAATTAACGGTTCCAGTATTCATTTGCATAAGCAGTATTCCAATGTATTTTGGACAAGCTGCTTATTTTTGCAAACTTTTGCAAATTAATATTTAAGCCAATTTCTGTGTAAGGATTGCCGGTGCTTGTATAATTTCTAGCATAATTAAATTGCATTTTCTCTAGATCGAGCATAAAGCCAAAAGAGAAACCAGCCATTCCAGCCGCATCCTTAAGTCCCAGTTCACCTCTGCGTAAATGATTATAGGCTACACTAGCGGTAAACTTTTTATGTAAGTAAATATTGGCACCAAAAATAAAATGACGAAACAACTTATCAGCAAAATAGGATTTATTAGCATTTACATTCGTACTTCCTAAAAAGCTACTCGTTACAATATCTGCCGGATTATTATATCGAATATCCCATTCGTATAAATGATGAATAGTTGCCATTAGGCGCACTGGTAAATGCGCTAAGCGCTGACTTATTGCAATTTGTAAATCAAAAGGTAAAGCACTTTTAGTTTCAAAAGACTGAAGATAAAAACCCATATTTTTTGCAACAAATGCAATATTCAATAATTTGGCCGTGTCAGTATAGGTCACGCCTACGTCCATCAATACAGCATTGGCACGCGAATTAATCAGTTGCAAATTGGCATATTTGAGTTGTGCTCCATAACGCCATTTGGTCTCGTATGACCTTGAAGCCGAAATGCTGACAACCGATGCGTTGGGTTGAAATGTGGCGTATATATTACCAATATCATCGGTAAGATTGGTATTTCCATAATTGAAGGTATGAATACCTAAAGCAAAGGAAGTTTGCAGTGCAGCACTATGATAGCCATACTGAAAATGATTGACAGCAATATTGTTGTAATAGTTATTACGATTGATAGCTAGTTGATTATGCAAAGAGGGACGCATTAGGGAAGGGTTCTGATCTACCAATCCCATATCTTCACTTGGATCTGCAATAGCTATACCACCTAAAGCAGTAGTATGAGCAGCACTAGATAATCTTAAGAATTCAAAAGAAAATTGCCCACCTACTACTTGTGCTTTACCATAAGTGGAAAGGCCACATGCTATACCTAAAAGTAGTATTCGAAATTTTGAAAGCATGTTTACAAAACGATTAAGTGGGCAATAAAATTGCTTAGCTATTTGCTTTTTGGATATCGGCGATGATAGCATCACTTACACCTGTGAAAGAGAAGCCTCCATCGTGGAATAAATTCTGCATCGTTACCATGCGGGTATAATCACTAAAAAGGGTAAGACAGTAATTAGCACATGCTTCTGCACTAGCATTACCTAATGGAGACATTTTTTCTGCATAATCTAAAAAGGCATTAAAACCACTCACACCACTTCCTGCTGTAGTTACGGTAGGAGATTGTGAAATAGTATTGACACGAACTTTTTTATGTACGCCATAGTGATAACCAAAGCTTCGAGCAATGCTCTCTAATAAGGCTTTTGCTTCTGCCATATCATTATATCCAGGGAAAGTTCTTTGTGCAGCAATATAAGAAAGTGCTACTACAGAACCCCACTCATTGATAGCATCTAATTTAAATGCCGTTTGCATCACTTTGTGAAATGATAAAGCAGATATATCAAGGGTCTTTAAAAAATTGTCATAATTAGTATCGGTATAGGCAAATCCTTTGCGAACATTTGGAGACATACCAATGGAGTGTAATACAAAATCAACCTTACCGCCAAAATGTTCCATGGCTTTAGTGAATAAGTTTTCAAGATCTTCTACAGAAGTAGCATCAGCAGCAATTACAGGGGCATTATTACATTGCGCAGCTAATTCATTGATTTTACCCATTCTTAATGCTATTGGCGCATTGGTTAATACAATTTCAGCACCTTCTTCTACTGCTTTCAAAGCAGTAATCCAAGCAATAGAACGCTCATCTAAAGCGCCAAATACAATACCTTTTTTACCTTTTAATAATTGATTTCCCATAAGTTGATTTTTATATAGAGTAAAAGTAAAAAAAAATGTAGGCTGTACCAAAGTTTTATCTATTATTCACGTTTATTTTGAAATTTTTATTTGTAATGCATACCGTATCTTTGCGTATATGAACGTAAATGCAGGGCTTATTAGCTTTTTCTTTAGCTTGTTATTCTTACTCAACGCTTGTGCAGGTGCAAAAACAGATGCATCTATAGTGATGCAAGAAAAAATAGATTCTGCAGTTATGAGTACGGTTGCTAATTTTAAAAATGAACAGCAACGCCTTAATGATAGTATAATCAATGCTTTTGCAAGTAAAAAAGCGGATTCTATTTGGGCTTTAGAATTAAATAAGGATACGCTAATAAACGATACCACACACCCTTAAATTTAAATCTCCATTTCAACTTGTTTTCAAACGCTTCGTATAATTTTCCTGATGTAGAACAAGCTAATGAGGAAGGCATTGTTGCCTTTGGCGGCGATTTACATCCAGAACGAATTTTAACGGCCTATAAACAAGGTATTTTTCCCTGGTTTAATGAGGGGGAATTGCCCATATGGTGGAGTCCAAATCCACGTTGCGTGCTCTTCCCAGAGCAATTAGTTATACAAAAAAGTATGCGATCGCTATTACATGGAACGCGTATGTCATTTAAAATAAACCAGTCTTTTAAAGAAGTAATGGAAGCGTGTAAAACTATTCATCGTCCAGGGCAAGAAGGGACTTGGATTTCGGAAGACGTAATTACAGCTTACACGACATTGCATCAAATGGGTTATGGCTTTAGCTTTGAAGCTTGGCAAGAGGATTCTTTAATTGGCGGTCTTTATGGACTAAAAATTGGAAATGTTTTTTTTGGAGAAAGCATGTTTGCTAAAAAGACAAATGCTAGCAAATTTGCTTTTATCAAAGCTGTTCAATTTTTACAAGAAAAAGGCGTAGAATTAATCGATTGTCAAGTACATACAGATCACTTAGAAAGCCTAGGTGCCGTTATGATAGAAAGAAAATGGTTTATTGATTTATTAAAAAAATGGATTTAAACGTTAAAAGGCTTCGGCAATCTCTAGATAAAGCCCATTACTCTTGGATAAAGAAAACCCGTAATCGATTCGAAGATTTAATTTTTCCTTTCTATTTAGTGCAAAACGGATACCACTTCCATAACAGAATTTAAAGGCTTCAAAATTTACATCCGATAACGTTTTACCAACATTACCTCCGCTACAAAAGAAGGCTGCACCAAATCGTCTATAGATGGGTACGCGATATTCCATCATGGCTAAGATCATATTATTGTCTTTGTATCTTCCATCATAATAGCCTCGCATTTCGTTAGCGCCTCCTAAGGCAGCTTGACTTCTTAAAGGAATTTCGTTGCCAATATTTATAAAGCCATATGCGCGTAATGCTAATACATGCTGTTTATACACTTGAATGTATTTCTTTGCATCTACGACTATATTAGTATACAAATAGTTGGAACCAAAAATGGGATTAAAATGGGTTACAGCTCCTTGAGCATAAGCACCTTTATTGGGAACAAAAGCATGATTTCTTGTGTCATAGGTTATGCTTGCTCCTATACCCATAACGCGATACCCATTTCTTCCTACTATTTGTTGTTGGTCAAAAAGGCCACCAGGTGTATAATGAATATCCATAACACGTTGATATTCTAGAATACCGCCCCCAAAAAATTGCTTCCAAATTTTTCTTTGCAAATGATTGTAAAAATAGAATTGCCTAAAACTATACTTCTCCATGTTTTTGTTTTCAGCATATTTACCCATTCCCCAAAACTTGTCCGGAAAATTACTGTATGATACTTGATAGTTTAAAACATACTTTTCTTTTTTAAAATAAGTAGTTCCGTTCAATACACAAATCAATTGTTTATTAGTAGTATACAAACCAATTAACTGAAGGCTAGAGGTACGCGTAGTGGTATCTTTTTTGAAAGGTCGGAAGGTAAGGGAATTGACAATGCCAAAGGCCCAACCTGTCTCTATAGAACGTGCGACAATAGGAAATACGGCTAAGTTGTTTTTGTCAGCTGAGCTAGTATCAGTAAATGCAAAAATTGAATTTACTTTTAGTATGCACAATAAAAGAAGAATTAAAGTAGTACGCATAAAAGCTATGCAAAAGTAGTTTTTTTAATTAAAAGTAAATAGGCAATGCATATAGTAAACTAAATTCCTTTTTGTAGTTTTGTTTAATTAATCCAAAACCCTTGAATACACAAGAATTTATTATAGCTGCATTAGCAGAAGACATTGGAAGTGGAGACCATTCTACTTTAGCAAGTATCGATGCTAAGGTTGTTGGTACTGCAAAATTAATTGTAAAAGAAGCCTGCATTATTGCTGGCATAAGAATAGCTAAAGAAGTTTTTTTGCATCTAGATAAAGAAGCTGTTTTTACAGCATACCATACAGATGGGGAGTACTTAGAAGTAGGCACCATAGCATTTACCGTGAAAGCAAAAGCCCAAGCAATCTTACAAGCAGAACGATTGGTATTGAATACCATGCAGCGTATGAGTGGAATAGCAACACTTACGCATAGCTATATGGAGAAAATAAAAAATTATTCTACTACCATTTTAGATACACGAAAGACTACACCCTTATTTAGAGCATTCGAAAAAGAAGCGGTTTTATTAGGCGGTGCAAAAAATCATCGTATGGGCTTGTATGATATGATTATGCTTAAAGACAATCATATTGATTATTGTGGCGGTATTGAAAAAGCTATAGCAGCTGCAAATAACTATTTGAAAGAACAACAATTACAATTGCCTATTGAAGTAGAAACCCGTTCTCTTGATGATGTTAAACGTGTAGTAAAAGTTGGAGGTGTGCAGCGCATCATGTTGGATAATTTTACCCCTCAAGAAATAGAAGCTGCACTAGTACTCATCAACAAACAATTTGAAACAGAAGCATCTGGTGGAATAAATTTTGATACCATAGAATCATATGCCGCAACGGGAGTCGATTTTATTTCTGTTGGAGCAGTGATACATCATGCAACTAGTTTGGACTTGAGTTTAAAAGCAGTGCTTCATGAATAAAAAATTAGTTGTTTTTATTATCAATCCAAAGTCGGGAGTAGAGCGAGTAAAAGAGTTAAAACAGCTCATTTTATCTACGCTCCACCTTGATGAATTTGATTACGAAATCTGGCACACGAAATACGCAAAACACGGCAAGGAACTTGCCAAACAAGCCATAGAAAAAAATGCAGCAGCTGTTGTTGCCGTTGGTGGCGATGGTTCTATTAATGATATTGCATCTAGTATTATGGGTTCTAAGGTGCATTTAGCCATTATACCAAAAGGATCCGGTAATGGATTGGCTAGGACTTTAAAAATTCCATTATTGGCTGAGCAAGCAATTGCGCTTATTAATAATTGGTCAACCATGGCTATTGATGCAGCTACGGCTAATGGCGCTTTGTTTTTAAGTAATGCCGGCATTGGATATGATGCACTCATTGCTAAAAAATTTGCCCATAGCGAACAGCGCGGTCTCCGGGTATATGCATGGTTAGTGAGTAAATATTTATGGCTTTATAAAAGTAGATTTTACAAAGTAATCATTGATGGCAAGGATTATAGCGGAACTTATTTTTTAATTAATATCGCTAACGGACAACAGTTTGGCTATGATTTTAAAATTGCTCCTGATGCGCATTTGCAAGACGGACTTTTAGACGCAGTGCTGATAAAACCTTTTCCAAAAGTGTATGGAATCGTATTAGCGTGGCATGCATATCGAGGTACTATATTGCAAAGTAGTTATGTACAACGGGTGCGGGCTAAAGAAATTTTAATAAGCAATGATCAATTAAAATTGGCACATCTCGATGGCGACTCCTTGGAATGCGAACAAGAAGTAGTGTTTAAAGTGCATCCCAATGCGCTTTCTATTATTCAAAATAACGCATCATTATAAAATTAATCCTAACTTTATACCTATTCCATCAATATAAAAAGTATGAAATACTTACCATTACCTCAACGTCTATATAATCAAAATAGAGCTCGATTCATTAAAAAAATGAAACCGAACAGCATTGCTATTTTTCCATCTAATCTTAATTTGCCAGAGAATGGGGATGCGCAATACGCGTTTCGTCCAAATTCTGATATTTTATGGTTATCAGGTATTCGTCAAGAAAAAACTATGGTGGTTTTATATCCCGACAATCCAGATGTAAATGCTAGAGAAATACTGGTATTATTGCGTCCTAACGAGCATTTAGAAAAATGGGAAGGTCATAAATTAAGAAAAGAAGAAGCTACTGCAATCAGCGGTATTAAAAATGTGCAATGGTCTGATACTTTTGATGCTCAATTGCATGTTATGATGCATCAAGCAGATATCGTTTATTTAAATAGCAACGAAAATGATCGCTTAGATCTAAGCATACCTCGTCTTGATTTAGCCTACGTAACAAAAATTAAAGAGCAATATCCGTTGCATCAATACGAGCGTGCTGCAAAGATCACGAGAGAATTAAGAGCTATAAAAACAAAAGAAGAAATTGCAGTTACTCAAGAAGCGGTTGATATCACTGAAAAAGCATTTAGAAGAGTGATGCAGTTTATCAAACCGGGCGTGATGGAATATGAAATTGAGGCAGAGATTACGCATGAGTTTTTACGTAATAGAGCTACTAGACATGCTTATGGTAATATCATTGCATCAGGCGATAGAGCAAGAATTTTACATTATGTTGAAAATAATCAAGTGTGTAAAAATGGCGAATTAATCCTGATGGACTTCGGTGCAGAATATGGTAATTATTGTGCTGATATGACGCGTACTATTCCTGTAAATGGAAAATTTACAAAACGTCAAAAGGATGTATATAATGCATGTTTAGCGGTGCACAATTATGCTAAAAGCATATTGAAACCAGGCATTTCAATCCTTGCTTATACGGCTAAGGTTAATGTTTATATGGAGCAGCAGTTGGTCAATTTAGGATTGATTTCAAAAGCTGATATCAAAAATCAAGATCCAGCAAATCCAGCGTATAGAAAGTACTTTTACCACGGTGTAACCCATCATTTAGGTATTGATGTTCACGATATTGGAACAAAACACTTGCCTATTAAAGAAGGCATGTTATTTACCGTGGAGCCGGGAATATATATAGAAGAAGAACAAATGGGTATTCGTATAGAAAATAATATTTGGATAACTAAAACAGGTCATGTGGATTTGTTCAAGAACATCCCTATAACCGTTGAAGAAATAGAACGTTGTATGAAACGTTCTAAATAAAAGAAGGCCTGCACATGCAGGCCTTCTTTTATTGCTGCTAAAGGTCCTAAATATTTCATGGCAAGGCTTATCTTTGTAAAATGAAAAAAGTTATATCCGCACAACAGTTATTAGACATTGCAAATGAATTTGGAACACCCGTTTATGTCTATCATGCAGAAACCATCACCGATCAGTTCCAAAAATTACAATCTGCGTTTAAAGGGCATCCCACCCGTTTTTTTTATGCGTGCAAAGCACTCACGAATATTCATATTCTAAAACACTTATTACAATTAGGTGCTAATTTAGATTGTGTAAGTATTAATGAAGTTAAGCTGGGCTTACATGTAGGCTTTCAGCCATCGCAAATATTATTTACACCCAATTGCGTAGACTTCTCTGAAATCAAAGAAGCAAAAGAATTAGGCGTTAATATCAACATTGATAATATTTCTATATTAGAACAATTTGGCAATACTTATGGTAATACTTATCCGGTTTGTATTCGCCTTAATCCGCATATAGAAGCAGGAGGAAATTATAAAATTTCAACAGGCCATATCGATAGTAAGTTTGGTATTTCCATTCATCAAATGCGCCATATAGAACGAATTGTAAAAACAACAGGATTACATATTCATGGTTTGCATATGCACACCGGAAGCGAAATCAAAGATATTCAAGTGTTTCTTCAGGCTTTAGAATTAATGTTTGATTTTGCACAACGATTTGATCAATTAGATTTTATCGATTTAGGAAGTGGTTTTAAAGTGCCTTATAAAGAGGGTGATAAAGAAACCAATGTAGAATTGTTAGGCGAGCAGGTTGCTGCAGCATTTATCGCATTTGAAAAAGAATACCATAGACCTTTAGAAGCATGGTTTGAACCAGGAAAATATTTAGTTAGTCAGTCCGGCACTTTCTTAGTAAAAGCAAATGTAATTAAGCAAACAACGGCTACTGTATTTGTTGGGGTGAACTCGGGTTTCAATCACTTAATTAGACCCATGTTCTATGATGCTTATCACGAAATAACAAATATTTCAAATCCACAAGGTGCAGAACGTATTTATACTGTAGTTGGAAATATATGCGAAACCGATACATTTGCATGGGATAGAGTATTAAACGAAGTACGAGAAGGCGATGTATTGGCTTTTCATAATGCAGGTGCTTATGGGTTTGAGATGAGTAGTAATTTCAATGCACGATTAAAACCAGCAGAAGTATTGTTTAAAAATAATAAAGCACAACTCATTAGAGCGAGAGATAGTTTTAATGACTTATTGCGCAATCAAATTGAATTATCTGCCTATGAATAGTATTGTTGTTTTTTGTGGTGCTGGAGAAGGCACGCTTCCAATTTTTAAAGAACAAGCATTTGCTTTAGGCGCACTATTAGCCCAAAAACAAATTCGTTTAGTATATGGTGGCGCTAAAATTGGTTTGATGGGTGCTGTAGCGGAAGGTGTTTTGCAAAATGGAGGTCAGGTTACTGGAGTGATTCCTAGTTTCTTACTTACCGTAGAAGTAGCCCATCCGCAACTAAGCGAATTAATTGAAGTACCTAGTATGCACGAGCGTAAACGTATCATGCACGAAAAAAGCGATGCGATTATTACCTTGCCAGGTGGTTTTGGCACACTAGAAGAATTGTTTGAAATGCTTACCTGGTCTCAATTAGGATTGCATCAAAAACCAATAGGCATTTTAAATACGAATGGTTTTTATGACACCCTTTTGTTGCAAATACAACAGATGCAAACCAATGGTTTTTTGAAAAAAGAAAATGCAGACCTAATCATTATTGAAACAAATCTGGAAGCTTTATTAGAGAAAATGAGTACCTATAAAAAACCATCAACAGATCTTCATATTACTTCACAACAAACATAAGTATGACATTAGGAAAAATATGGTCGGCCTTTATTATCATAGCTATTTCGGTAGCGTGCTATCAGTTAGTTGCCCATAAGCAAACTACTATTTTTAGCAAAATGGTAATTGGGAAAGCAGATGATGCTGTGGATACCGTCTACTATACCTTAATGCAAAACCCTGTAAAAGCTGGATTTAAAGACACAGCTTCTTTTGTCAATTATGCCAAAACATTTGCTTATGCACCAGCAAATGCAGGTCATACTGCTGCAATTTCCATTGCAGCAACTACATCAACGAGTATAGAGCAACTCAAAGCTCGATGGATAAAACCAAGTGATGGTATTATAGAAACGTGTAAAAGTGCGGTACAAATTTGCTTAGGTTTAATTGGTATTATGGCGCTTTTTATGGGCTTAATGCGCATAGCAGAAGTGGCCGGTGGTATACAGTGGTTATCGAAAATCATTGGTCCTTTTTTTACCAAACTATTTCCAGAGATTCCTAAAGGGCATCCTTCTATTGGACATATGATGCTCAATTTTTCTGCAAATTTATTAGGCTTAGATAATGCAGCTACCCCTTTCGGTTTAAAAGCGATGCAATCCTTACAAGAGCTCAATCCAAATAAAGAAACCGCATCCAATGCACAAATTATGTTTTTATGTTTGCATGCATCTGGGTTAACCTTGATTCCTATTAGTATCATTGCTACGCGTGCAGCATTGAAATCAGCTAATCCTACAGATATTTTTGTGCCTTGTATGTTAGCTACTTTTATAGCTACTATGGCCGCTATGATTATCGTGAGTTTGCGCCAAAAGATTAAATTACTACAACCTGTAATCCTAGCTTGGATACTTGGATTATCTGCTCTCATAGCTGCTTTAGTAGTTTATATGTTGCATTTATCGCAAGCAGGTTTAAGTGAATTTTCTTCGCTATTGAGCAATGGCATTATCCTATTTTTATTTGTGGCTATTATTGGAGGTGCATGGTATAAAAAAGTAGATGTTTTTGATGCTTTTGTAGAAGGTGCAAAAGGTGGTTTTGAAACATCTGTAAAGATTATTCCTTACTTAGTGGGTATGTTAGTGGCCATCAGCATGCTGAGAACAAGTGGCACTTTTGATTTATGTGTGCAAGGTATGAAACACGTTTTTGCAAGCATAGGAATGGATACACACTTTGTAGATGGCTTACCTACCGCATTAATAAAACCGATGAGTGGTAGTGGTGCAAGAGGTATGATGATTGATACTATGAAGAATGTGGGTGTTGATTCTTTTGCAGGAAAATTATCTTGCGTTCTGCAAGGCTCTTCTGATACTACCTTGTATGTAGTGGCTGTTTATTTTGGTGCTGTAGGCATTAAAAAAACTCGCTATGCTATTGGCACTATGTTATTAGCCGATTTGGTAGGTATTATTAGTGCGATACTGCTATGCTATCTATTTTTTGCAAAAGATCTAATTGCTTAAGGTATCTAGCAATATAGGATTATTCTTAGGATCTAATTGATTTTTTAAATCATTGAAATCTAATTTTGCACAGGCTACTTTCCAATCGCCATGCTCTTTAATAAGCATAAGGGGTAATTCTTTATCTTGTTCTTGAAGTCGATAGCCCACTACTGCGGTATCCTTTTTTTGAGAAATTAAATTAGGACTAACACTTATTTTTTTATCGAATTGGATACTATCTAATCGAATCATAAAATAAAAACGTACTAATTCTTTTGTATTATCGGTAGCGCAGGAAAGCATAGCGCTAGAGTCGTTATTAATAAATCCATTAAGGAATTTTTCAGCACTTTTTTGAGGCGTAGTGGAATTGCAACTTGCAAAAAGGATAACGAGAAGACTTACTATAACCTGCTTTTTCATAGAAATGTATTAGGAGTTAAAATTAATCATTTAATAATTAAGATTAACTATCGGTTTAGCAATTAAAGAATCGTGCAAGGCATCGATATAGCAAACAGGCTTGTGTTTGTAGGTGTCTATACTTACGCTTTTCTTTATCGAATCGGGGAGCAGGGTCCAAACGAGTTCACTACAATATAATTTATTGTTGGTTTGCAAGTCAAACTCATAATCAAATGCTATCGATTGTGTTAAGAGCGCCCGTGCTTTTTCTCCTATAGTTTTGCGTAGGCTATCTGCAATGGCGTATCGATAAATTCCAACTTTACTTGCTACCGAAGGGTCACAAAAATTTTCAATAGCTTCTATGCTCACGCCTCTATTGCCCATAATATGGACAACCCAATATTTTTTATTACTATCAATGAGGATTCCACAATGAGAGTACCATTTCTTTCTCGGATTGCTTTGTTGTAGCATATAGCTTATGATATCCGTTCCGTAACGACAAATAAGATCGCCAGTTTTTAAGTTTGTAAATGAATAAGACCCTTGTTTTTCAGGCTTTATAGCCGTAGCAACTGGATGCAAAAAAAACCAAGCTGCGCCGCCAAAAAATAATAGTAATAAAACAAAAGGTGCGAAATGCTTCATGCGCTTGAGTAAGATTGATCAAAAATACAAAAAGAAAGGAGCAACTCTTCATAAAACTCCTTTTAGAATATGCCTCTACTACTGTATATTTGTAGCAAAATAGAATCAATGTTATCCATACAATTATTCAGACAAGAGAAAGAATTGGTATTAGCGGGTTTGCAAAAAAAGAACTTTAGTAATACAGCCCTTGTAGATTCCATTATCGAAGTTGATGAATTAAGAAGAACGGCTCAACAAGAAAATGACGCCTTGGCTGCAATTGTAAATGCGGCTTCTAAGGAAATTGGTGCATTAATGGGCAAGGGTGAGAAAGAAGCGGCAGAAGCTTTAAAACAACAAGTTGCGCAACATAAAGACCAAGCAAAAGCATTACAAACTAAGCTCAGCGAATTAGACGCAAGACTACAAGAATTAT